>OFGX01001422.1_pt1 | contig 14328 bp, 11 predicted proteins | sample 1521831 | NCBI WGS metagenome assembly OFGX01 (sample SAMEA3504080, study PRJEB24116) | mouse gut metagenome | biome: mouse gut; feature: mouse-associated habitat; material: faeces | place: Denmark | collected 2011
CGCGAGCTGGGTTCAGAACGTCGTGAGACAGTTCGGTCCCTATCCGGCGCAGGCGTGGGACACCTGAGGGGAGCCGTCCCTAGTACGAGAGGACCGGGACGGACGGGCCGCTGGTGCACCTGTTGGGGATCAGCCCCACGGCAGGGTGGCCAAGCCCGGCAGGGATAAGCGCTGAAGGCATCTAAGCGCGAAGCCCCCCTCGAGATGAGGTGTCCATGGCGAGAGCCGCGAGTCCCCCCGGAGACCACGGGGTAGATAGGTGCGGGGTGCAGGCACAGTGATGTGCACAGCTGACGCATACTAATCGGACGAGTGCTTAACCATTGGACAGGATGGATGCAAGGGAAGGTTCTCAGAATCAGTATTCGGTTTTGAAGGTACAATCGCATAAGCGGAAGTATACATGAGGAGAGTTGTTTCGTTTATTCTTTCAGGATAGACAGACTGCTCTTTTTTTGTATCGTAAGGAAGACATGAGACAGAAGCGAGGGGGAGAGGACGATGAGGATTCTGTTGGTGGAGGACAATGACGCGATTATCATGGGGCTGGAATATCTGCTCTCCCAGGAGGGATATCAGGTGGCGACGGCAAAGAGCGTGGGAGAGGCCGAAAGATTCCTGGCCGGGGAGGACTGTAGCCTGATTCTGCTGGATATCGCCCTGCCGGACGGAAACGGCTTTGAACTGTGCAGAAAAATAAAGCGGGACAGCCGGATTCCGGTGATTTTCCTGACGGCAAAGGAGGAGGAGGCCGATGTGGTGAAGGGGCTGGATTTGGGTGCGGAGGACTATGTCATCAAACCTTTTCGGAACAGAGAGCTGGTTTCAAGAATCAAAGGCGTTCTCCGAAGGAGCGGCAGCGGGAATCCGGTTCTTCGGTGCGGAGACATCTCCGTGAATACGGAGACAGGCAAGGTAAGCCGCGGCGGTGAGGAGATAGCATTGACGAAGCTGGAATACCGGATTCTGAGCAGCATGATATCCTACCCGGGAAAACTGTTCACGAGGGATGAAATCCTGTCGGACATCTGGGACATATCCGGCAATTTCGTCAATGACAACACCCTGTCTGTCACCGTGAAGCGGCTTCGAGAGAAACTGGGGGATTCGGAGGGACAGCTGATCAAGACAGTGAGAGGGATGGGATATCGGCTGGAGCCGTGAGCGTACGAGATTTAGGCAGCTACGAGTTTAAAGCCGTTTCCCTTGTGTTTCAAGGCTTTTTCCTACAGAAGTTGCAGCAGTTATTTTTCGACAGTTCCTCATCGTTTCAAAGGTTTCAAAGGTTTCAACGGGGAGAGAAGGAGAAGGGGAGGTACAGGGATGAAAGTGGTCTGGAACAGGGAATTGAAGAAGCTTGCGGTAATAGCCCTGTGCATTTTTGGGATGGGAATCCTTATCATGAATCTGTGCATAGGGGCATACTGCAATCAGATACGGGCGGAGTATCATGGATTTCTGACGGCGGTGTTCGACAATGTGCTGGAAGTCTATCCTGAGGTGGACGAGGAGGGACTGATTCAGATTTTGGACCGCCAGGGGGACGGGAGACATGGTTCCGACATATTGGCCCGGTACGGCATATTAGCGGAATATACCGATATATCCTTTGCGGGACAGGAAAGACAGCTCCGGGTGCTTCGGACGGGATCCAATCTTTTCCTTGCCCTGTTTTTCGGGAGTATTGCTGTTCTGGGCTGTTTTTATTTCAGGAAACGCCAGAACAGGATTTCGGGCCTTACAGACTACATGAAATCATTGAGCCGCGGAGACTATAGGCTGGAAGTGGAAGACAATGCGGACGATGAACTCAGCGGGCTGCGCAACGAGATATATAAGCTGACGGTTTTCCTGCGGGAACAGGCGGCCAGAGCTCTGGAGCAGAAGTGCGCGTTGTCCGATGCCATGGCGGACATTTCCCACCAATTGAAGACACCGCTGACATCCATAACGGTGCTGATGGACAATCTGTCCCAGAACGAAGAGATGGAGAAAACCACGAGGCAGCGCTTCACGGCGGAGATTACGCGCCAGCTTGCGGGAATGTCCTGGCTGATAACGGCCCTGCTGAAGCTGTCCAGGCTGGATGCCGGAGTCGTCCGGATGGAAAAGGTACGGCTACGGGCGGAAGATTTGGTAGGAGAGGTCCTACAGCGGCTGGAGCTGGTGGCAGAGTGGAGGGATGTCTCTTTTTCCGTGAAGATTCCGGAGGGGATGGCATTATGTCTGGACAGAAAATGGTCAGGGGAGGCCCTGATGAATATTGTGAAGAATGCCGTGGAGCATAGTCCGGCAGGAGACAGGGTGGAGATATCCGGGGAAGAAAATGAAGTCTATGCCCAGATTACGGTCAGAGACCATGGAATGGGCATCTCAGAGGAAGAGCGGAAGAAGCTTTTCAGGAGATTCTATAATGGGAATTCTGTCCGGGAGGACAGCATGGGCATAGGTCTGGCCCTGGCAAAAGAAATCGTGGAGAAACAGGACGGCCATATCACGGTGGATTCCAGAGAGGGGGAGGGAACGGTCTTCTTTATCCGCTTTTTGAAAGGGAGCCGGGGCTGACATGAAAAAATCCCGGAGATTTTAGAAATGTCACGGAAATGTCATTTAAGTCCTTTATACTGAAATCTGTCAAAGGGCAAGGACCCTTTCATAGAATTGCGGAAAGGTATGGTGTAAGGATGGAACGATATGACAATGCGGAAGCGCGCTGTGTGGAGATTCTAAGGACGGAACATCTCTCCAAGATATACGGAAAAGGCAACAATGAGGTGGTGGCGGTGAGCGATGCCAGCTTTTCCGTGGCCCAGGGGGAGTTCGTGGCAATCGTGGGCAGCTCCGGCAGCGGAAAATCCACTTTGATGCATATGCTGGGCGGGGTGGACCGGCCTACTTCCGGCAGAGTGCTCATTGAGGACAATGACATTTACAGAATGAACGACGACAAGCTTGCGATATTTCGGAGACGGCAGGTGGGGCTGATTTACCAGTTCTATAACCTGATACCGGTGCTGACCGTGGAGGAGAACCTGATGCTGCCCTGCCAGCTGGACGGGAGGGACCCGGATCCGGAGATGGTGCAGGATTTGGCTGGCCTGTTGGGGCTGAGGAAGCGGATGAGGCATCTGCCCAATGAACTGTCCGGAGGACAGCAGCAGCGGGTGGCCATCGGCAGGGCGCTGATTACCAGGCCGGCCATCCTCCTGGCGGATGAGCCCACGGGCAACCTGGACACAAAGGCCAGCAATGAAATCATGGAACTTTTAAAAGTCTCCAATAGCAGATACCGGCAGACGATTATCATGATTACCCACAATCTGGAACTTGCGAAACAGGCGGACAGGATTTTGAGCATCGAGGACGGATATGTGTCCGACAGACGTAAGGGGGCGGGAGTATGAACAGTGGCAATGTACTGAAAAGATGCTGTCACCGCTCCCTCCGGGAGAACCGCAAGCGCACGGCCGTGACAATCATAGGAGTGGTGCTGGCCACGGCGCTGATTACAGGGGTAGCCTGTATAGCGGTAAGCTTCCGGGCCAGCCTGGTGGCCTATGAGAAAGAGCAGTACGGAGATTTTCATTATTGTTTCCTGGACGTGGGCCAGGAGTATCTGAAATATTTTGAGAACAACCGTTATATAAAGGAATACAGCCTGGCGGAGACCATCGGATACGCCAGGCTGGAGGGAAGCCAGAATGCCGATAAGCCATATCTCTATATCAGCGCCATCGAGGAAGGGATGGAGGGCACGCTGGCCCTGAAGCTTGCGGCGGGGAGGATGCCGGAGAGCGATACAGAGCTTGTGGTGGGCAGGCATGTCATCAGCAACGGGCAGGCGGATGTAAAGATAGGAGATGTGCTGACGCTGGAGATAGGAGACCGCGTCTCCGAGGATATCCCTCTGAGACAGGAGACTCCTTATCTCGGGGAAGAGGAGCGCCTGGAAGTCTCTCTTGAGAAGACTTATACCGTGGTAGGCATCCTGGAACGGCCCAATCATGAGCTGGAGCCCTGGATTGCGCCGGGGTATTCCGCATTCACCCTTCTGGAAAATCCCGCGGAAGCGGAAAAGGCAAATGTCTATGTCAGCTATACGGAGGAGGGACTGCATCAGTATGAAGCCGTGACGGCAGGCATCCTGGGAGTGGAGGAAGACCTGTACCACCGGTACTACAACGGAGAGGTCTACACGCAGGAGGAGCAACGGCAGATTTGCACGGTGGCCAGATCCGTACAGGAGAATAACCGGGTAGTGAAATGGGAGCTGATGATTTTCTCTGACAGGATGATGAACATGATGTATGCCATGGCCACGATTGCCATCCTGATCATCATGGTCACCAGCGTATTCTGTATCCACAATAGCTTTTTGATCTCCCTTACCGAGAAGATGAAGTTGTACGGCAGGCTGGCTTCCGTGGGGACTACGGCAGGGCAGCAGCGGAAAATCGTTTACTACGAGGCGAGGGTTCTGGGCGGCATAGGGATTCCCCTGGGCGTAGGGTGCGGAGTGGCGGCTACGGCAATCCTTTTGAAAGCCGTGGGGGGCCTGGTGAAAGACGCTCTGGGATTTCAGCTGGTGTTCCAGGTCTCCTTTCCGGCCATTCTGCTGGGGGCAGTGATATCCGCGGTCACAGTGTACTTCTCGGCTTCCGGTTCAGCAAGGCGCGCGGCGCGGATTTCCCCTATCAGCGCTATCCGGGGGAACGATACCATCCGGATAAAGGAAATATCCAAGGGACTGCGCTGTCCGGCCTGGGTCAACAGATTCTTTGGAATCGGCGGCAAGATAGCATACAAGAATTTAAAGCGGGCCAGAGTGAAGTACCGCACCACAGTGGTTTCCATCGTGGTCAGCGTGGCCGTGTTCATCGGGATGTCCACTTTTGTGGAGCTCATGCTGTATGCCTCCAGTTATTATTATGAAGATATGCCCTGCCAGATTCGGGCCAGCATCTATCAGTGGAAGTTCTATGAGGAGGCTTTGAAGATGGCCAGGATGGACGGGGTCCTGGAGGCAGAAGTGGTTCGTTCCGCCCGGTTCCCGGTGGACAGGACACAGATTGGCTATGCGGAGGAGTACCTGAAGGAATATGATGTCTCTGAGCAGCCGGCAATCATACTGCGCTCCCTGGGGGAGGATGCCTATGCCCGGTATTGCAGCAAGCTGGGAGTATCCGTGGAGGAGGCGAAGGACAAGGGAATCGTGCTGGCGGATTATTCCTGGGAAAACTGGGTGGACGGAAAGCTCCACAAGAGAGAGGGGGAAATCGCCAGGTTCCAGCCCGGGCAGATTCTCCAGGGGACGGAGACGGCAGCAGGACTGGATATCGAGGTGCTGCTGCAGACAGACATAAAGCCCATGTACTTGTCCGACAGTACTGCGAATCAGATTACGGTGATTGTCAGCGATGAATGGATGGACACCCGGCCCGCGCCAGTGACCAGGTACGACAATGTGGAGGTCTACATCAGATGTGAAGACTCGGACAAGATAGAAGAAGCAATCCGGAACGACATGCAGCTGCAGCATTTCACTGTGACCAATTTTGACGCGATGTACAGGTCGGACAGAAGCATGCGGCTGGTGGTGGCTATTTTCCTGTACGGCTTCATCCTGGTGGTGGCGCTGATCGGCATCACGAATATCTTCAACACGATCACCACCAACATGGAGCTGAGGGCGCCGGAGTTCGCCATGCTGAAATCCATCGGGATGACCCGGAAGGAGTTCCGGCGCATGATATGGCTGGAGGGCATGTTCTACGGGGGAAAAGCGCTGCTCATCGGCATACCGCTGGGAATCATGCTGTCAGCCTGCTTCAACAGGGCCCTGGGGGAAGGGCTGGTCACCGCGTTCCGTTTCCCCTGGCTGGGCACAGTCACGGCGGTAGCGGCGGTGATTCTTCTGCTGTACGTCATCATGCGCTATTCCATGGGCAAGATAAACAGAAAAAACATCATCGAAACAATCCAGAACGAGAATATTTGACAGCCGGCAGGAGACGGCAGAAAAAATTTGGCAAGTTTTAAAGATTGTGGTTTTCTTTTCGGCTTAAATATGTTACTATATCACTATGAGGCATGATCCTGAAAGGATGGCCGGATAAATCGCGGGAACTGTTCCTCCTTTTGGAAAGGCTCCGGGCAGGAAAGGATATGGTTGAGTAGAGATGGATGATAGTAAGATTTTGTTGGAAAACGGTACCAATGAATTGATGATTTTGGAATTTATGGTGGGCGGCAATTATTATGGCATCAATGTGGCGAAAATCAGAGAAATCATAAAATATGAGCCGGTGACGCCTGTCCCCAATGCGCACCCCAGCATAGAGGGCGTGTTCATGCCCCGCGATGTGATGATCACGGCGATCGATCTGAAGAACTGCCTGGGCCGCGGGGAGTCGGAGCCGAAGGGATTGTTCATCATAACGAATTTCAACAAGTTGGATATCGCGTTCCATGTAGATAACGTATTGGGCATCCACACGGTGTCCTGGAGCGAAATCATCAAGCCGGAGGTCACGATTTCCACTGCGGAGGAGGGCGTCGCCATCGGCATTGTCAAGAAGGAGGACCGGCTGATCATCATTCTGGACTTCGAGAAGATTGTCACGGACATCAATCCGGAGACCGGCCTGAAGATTTCTGATATCAATGAACTGGGAAACCGGGAGCGGAGCATGGTGCCCATCCTGATTGCGGAGGACTCTCCTCTGCTGAACAAGCTGATCGTGGAGTGCCTGAGGAGGGCGGGATATGAGAACCTGACCCATGTGGAGAATGGCAAGCTGGCTTACGATATTATCAGCCGCTGCAAGGCTGACGGTACGCTCCGGGAGAATGTGCGGATCATCATTTCCGATATTGAGATGCCTGAGATGGACGGCCACAGGTTGACCAAACTGGTCAAAACGGACGAGGCTACGGCGAGGATTCCGGTGGTGCTGTTCTCTTCCCTGGTGAATGACGAGATGCGTCGAAAGGGAGAGGCTCTGGGGGCGGACGCGCAGCTGTCCAAGCCTGAGATAGGCAATCTGGTAAAAATAATAGATCAGCTTGTGGAAGAAAGGCATTTGAATATATAAAGTCTGCAAAAGCTGGGATGCATTCCCGGCTTTTTCTCTTGTGGGGACACGGCGCCGGAGGAGGCCGGACATGTGGAGCACAGGCGGAGTCCCGGGCGCAGGAGCCGGGGAGAGGCATAGATAGGAGAACAGGGAAGGGAAATGGATGAAAGCAATGTTTTAGAGAAAGTGGAGCAGGCGGACATGGTTCTGGTGGGGCTGGGGGAGGACTTCGACGATACGAGGAGCCTCCGGCAGAGCCAGGAGTATGGCCGGGGTCTGGAAAAGCTGAAGGAGACCGGAGCCCAGTGGATGATTCCGGCATGGAACGGGTTCTGCAGGGAGAAATCCGGTGTTCCGGGGAGCGCGGCGGCCATAGAAGCGCTGGCAGGTCTCCTGAAGGGCAGAAATCATTTCGCCGTATCCGTATCTACGGACAGCCGTCTGCTTTCGGCGGGCCGGGTGGTGATGCCTTGCGGCGGCGTACATAAGAAGCAGTGTGCCGGTGGGTGCAGGGAAGTGCTGGAAGAGGTCACGGAGCAGGACAGGGAGGCCTTGGAAGACTACTGCCGGCAGCTGTACTGCGGGCAGATTTCCGGGGCAGAGGCGCCGGGGCTGGGGACTTGTCCGAAATGCGGCGGGCCCCTGGTGCTGAACAACGTCTATGCGGAACACTATAATGAAGAGGGATACCTGGCCCAGTGGGGGCTTTACACAAAGTGGCTCCAGGGGACGCTGAACCGCAGGCTCCTGGTCCTGGAACTGGGGGTGGGGATGCGGTTTCCCACCGTAATCCGCTGGCCTTTCGAAAAGATTGTCTTTTTTAATCAAAAGGCATATTTGTACCGGGTAAATGAAAAATTGTATCAATTGACGAAAGAACTGTCGGAAAAGAGTTGCGGAATTTCGAAGAATGCAATTGATTGGCTGGAACAGCTGTGATAGAATATAAATGATGCGATTAAATCCTGCCAAATACAGGATAAACGGCATGACCGGCTGTGCTATGGGGCCGACAGGAATGAAATGCCGTTTCTATAGATGCGGGACTTTTTGACCAGAAATGAGATATTGGAGGAGATAATATGCCTTCGCAAAAGGATAACAGGAATGAATTCGCAGATCAGGCTGCGAGCGAAAATGAAAATGACCGTCAGGCACCCCTGGAGGAATCCCAGGCCCTTGACATAGACGCTGTCTCGGAGCTGTCTCAGGAGGAGATCGAGCGGCTTCTGTCCCAGGGGGCAGAGGAGGCGCAGGCGCGTTCCAGATGGCAGCCGGAGGAAGAGGAGCAGGAGGATGTCCTTGACATGCTGGAGGACACCCAGGACGACAATCTGCAGGATATCCAGGAGATGCTTCAGAAATCGGACAGGAACGAGGCGATTGACAGCTCTTCGGAGGATCAGGAGGACCCCTATGGGGAGAGCCCCGCGGATAAGCTGTTGGCGGACATAGAAGAGGCCAGAGAGGAAGCGCCTGTGGACGGCAAGGCCCGGAAGGCGATGGAGAAAGAGCGCAAAGCGCAGGAGAAGGCCCGCCAGAGAGAGGAAAAGGCTGCCCGGAAGAAGGCGGCTAAGGCCGAGAAGCAGGCGAAAAAGAATCACAGGAAGGGCGGAAGCCCAGAGCAGGCACAGGAGGCATCGAAATCGGAGGATGCCAATGAGATAAAGGAATACGATCTGCTCTTAGACAAGGATTTGCTTGACAGCATCGTCTCGGATGCAGGCAATCTGGGCAGAGAGGAGAAAGAGCAGACGCCGGTCCAGGAAGCGGCCGAAGAGGCGGCGGATGATTCGGATGCCATCGATGTACAGAGGAGCGTGGACAGGACAGAAGGAGAGGCATCAATGGAACGCACAGAAGCATCGGACAACGGTTCCCAGAACGATATTATGGAAGTGGATATGGACGAGGTGGATGCCTTCATCCCGGATGTGTCCGATGCCGGACAGGAAGAGCCGAAGGGCGGGAAGAAAGGCGGCCTGGTCTCCAAACTTATCACCATGCTGATGGAAGAGGATGAGTCGGAGAATGAGGATATGCCCCTGTCGGAGGAGAACCAGGAGATCATCAGGGATTTGGACGACGAGAAGTCTTCGGCTGGTAAGAATGCCAAGAAAAAGGCGAAGAAACCGGCGAAAAAGAAAGAGAAAAAGAAGAAAGCCCCGAAGCCCCAGAAACCCAAAAAAGCAAAGAAGCCCAAGGAGAAGGAGCCTTATGTCCCGGGCAGGAGGATTACGTTCAAGAAAGCGTTGCCTGTGATATTGCTGGGGGCGACGGTGGGCGCGGTGGTCTTCATCTTCGTGTATGTGGCATCGGATTATTCCGTAAAGCAGCAGGCGGCAGATGCCTTCGCGCAGGGGGATTACCAGACCTGCTACAAGAATCTGTACGGCAAAAAGCTCACTGATGAGGAGCAGCAGATGTACATGCAGGCGGAGAGCCTGCTCTATATACGGCAGAAGCTCCACAGGTACGAGGCTTTTCTGCGGGAAGGCTCTGAGGTGGAGGCGCTGGACAGCCTGATTCAGACGGTGAACGATTACCCCAATCTGTTGGAGTACGCTTCTCAGTGGGCGGTGCTGCCGGAAACGGAGCAGATTTATGCATCCATGCTGAGGGCGCTTTTCGATAAGTACGGCCTCACGGAGGAGCAGGCGCGGGCAATCGCGGCAATCAAGAGCAATATCGAATATACAAGGACAGTCACGGCGCTGGCGGGCGGAGAGGCTTACGGCGGTTCCGGGGCCGGGCAGGAGACCGATGATTCCGGCAGCCAGCCGGAGGAGGATTCCGGAGAGGACTTGGAGGGCGGCACGGAGGAGCTGCCCGACGAGCTGCCGGAGGAGTCTGAGCTGGAAGACGGGGATTTCGTAGATAATTAATTGAGCATGGGAGTGTTATGATTGCGATAATCGACTATGACGCAGGCAATATCAAGAGCGTGGAGAAGGCCCTGCATTTTCTGGGGCAGAAGAGCGTCATCACCAGGGACACAGACGTGATCCTGGGGGCGGAGGGCGTGATTCTGCCGGGGGTAGGCGCTTTCGGGGACGCCATGGGCAAGCTGCGGGCTTACGGCCTGGACGAGGTGATTCGCGGGTATGTGGACAGCGGGAGGCCCTTCCTGGGCATCTGCCTGGGGCTGCAGCTTCTGTTCGAAAGCAGCGAGGAGAGCCCCGGCGTGGAAGGGCTCCGTATCCTGAAGGGCAGGATTGTGCGGATTCCCGCCGCCCAAGGGCTGAAGGTGCCCCATATCGGATGGAACGACCTTCATTTTCCCGTCAGGGGAAGGCTGTTCGACGGAATCGGTTCGGATGCGCCCTATGTCTACTTTGTGCATTCTTATTATCTGCAGGCGGAGGATGAGGGCATTGTCACGGCGACCACGGAATACGGCGTGCAGATACATGCTTCCGTGGAAAAAGGGAATGTGTTCGCATGTCAGTTCCATCCGGAGAAAAGCGCTGATGTGGGGATGAAGATTTTGCGGAATTTCGTCAGTCTGTGCGGCTGTTGAAGCCCTGGGAGATGATGGGTTTGCAGTCACCCGGGGAAAGCGGAGGGATAGGAGTCGGGATGCATACGAAAAGGGTGATTCCCTGTCTGGACATTAAGGACGGCAGGGTGGTAAAAGGGATAAAGTTCTTGAATCTGAGGGACGCGGGGAATGCGGCGGACGTGGCGGCTGCCTATTCGGAAGCCGGCGCGGACGAAGTGGTGTTCCTGGACATCACGGCTTCCTCGGACAATCGGGCCACGCAGCTGGAGTGGGTGAGGCAGGTGGCGGACAGGCTGTTCATTCCTTTCACGGTAGGCGGCGGCATCCGTACGGTGGAAGATTTCAAGGTAATTCTGCGGGAAGGGGCGGACAAGGTTTCGGTGAACTCGGCCGCGATCATGAACCCCAGACTGGTGGCCGACGCGGCGGACAAGTTCGGCAGCCAGTGCGTGGTGGTGGCCATTGATGCCAAGAGCAGAAAGGGCGGCGGCTGGAACGTGTTCAAAAACGGCGGCCGGGTGGACGTAGGGCTGGACGCCGTGGAATGGGCCAGGGAAGCGGAACGGCTGGGGGCCGGGGAGATCCTGCTGACCAGCATGGACGGGGACGGCACCAAGGACGGGTATGACCTGGAGCTGACCAAAGCGGTGTCGGATGCGGTGGACATACCGGTGATCGCCTCGGGCGGAGCGGGGAGGCTGGAGGATTTTTATGAGGCGCTGGCTCTGGCCGGCGCGGATGCTGTGCTGGCGGCGTCTTTGTTCCATTATAAGGAGCTGGAGATTTGGCAGGTGAAAGAATTTCTGCGGGAGCGGGGCATCAGCGTGCGGTTGGAATGAAATATATGCTGATTTGCGGTGAATGCTGGGAGTGTGTAAGGAAGTGTCTACAAATAACTGCTGCAAGTTTATAGCAATTTTTATTGTATTTCCGAGCTTTTGCCTGAAGCAATTGCAGCAGTTATTTTCCGACAATTCCTAATATAAGATACGAAAGAAAGGGGATACTGGGATGGGAATGATTTCGAATGACTGGCTGGCGGAGTTGGACGCGGAGTTTCAGAAGCCTTACTATAAGGAACTGTATGAATTCGTGAAGACAGAGTATAATACGGCTCAGGTATTTCCGCCGTCGGACGATATTTTCAATGCGTTTCACCTGACGCCCTTGAACAAGGTAAAAGTGGTGATTCTGGGGCAGGATCCGTATCATGATGTGGGACAGGCCCACGGGCTCTGCTTTTCGGTGAAGCCGGATGTGAAGATTCCGCCTTCTCTGGTGAATATCTATAAGGAGCTTCATGACGACCTGGGCTGTTATGTGCCCAATAACGGTTATCTGGTAAAATGGGCGGATCAGGGGATATTGATGCTGAATACCGTGCTGACGGTCCGGGCCCATCAGGCCAATTCCCACCGGGGGAAGGGCTGGGAGCAGTTCACGGACGCGGCCATCCGGGCGCTGAACCAGCAGGACCGCCCCATTGTGTTCATCCTGTGGGGACGGCCTGCCCAGATGAAGGAGAAGATGCTGAACAATCCTAAGCATCTGATATTGAAAGCGGCCCATCCCAGCCCCCTGTCCGCCCATAACGGATTCTTCGGGAGCAGGCCTTTCAGCCAGACCAATCGATTCCTGGAGGAGAACGGGCTGGAGCCCATCGACTGGCAGATTGAAAATATCGGATGATACCGGGCACAAGACGCCAAAGGGCAGGCGCCGGGGAGGCGGCAGGCCAGGCGGGAGGAGAACAGAACAAGATGGAGAAAAAGGCTTTTGTCACCAGGGAGCTGGTGGAGGAGATTGCAAAGACGTACCCGACCCCCTTTCATATCTATGATGAGAGGGGGATTCGTGAGAATGCCAGAGCTTTGAAGGAGGCATTTTCCTGGAACCGGGGATATAAGGAGTTCTTCGCGGTGAAGGCGGCGCCGAATCCTTTTTTGATGACTATATTGAAGGAATACGGGTGCGGGGCCGACTGTTCCTCCTATACGGAGCTGATGCTCAGCGATGCGGTGGGCATGCGGGGGGAGGACATCATGTTCTCCTCCAACGAGACGCCGGCGGAGGAGTTTGCCCTGGCGGCAAAGCTGGGGGCTACGATCAACCTGGACGATATCACCCATATCGATTTCCTGGAGAGGACGTTGGGCTATCTGCCCAAGACTTTGAGCTGCCGGTTCAATCCCGGAGGATATTTTTCCATGGGGACGGATATCATGGACAATCCCGGGGACGCCAAGTACGGCTTCACAAGAGAACAGATGTTTGAAGGATTCCGGATTCTGAAAGCAAAGGGCGTGGAGCATTTCGGAATTCATGCATTTCTGGCCAGCAATACGGTTACCAACGAGTACTATCCGGTGCTGGCAAGGCAGTTGTTTGAACTGGCCGTGGAACTGCAGCGGCAGACAGGAGCCCATATTTCTTTTGTAAATCTTTCCGGGGGAATCGGCATTCCCTATACGCCTGACCAGGAGCCCAATGACATCCGTCTGATCGGGGAAAAGGTCAGGGAGGCGTACGAGGAGATTCTGGGAAGCGCGGGAATGGGTGATGTGGCTGTTTATACGGAGCTTGGACGCTTTATGATGGGTCCCTACGGACATTTGGTCACCAAAGTCATTCACCAGAAACATACACACAAAGAATATCTGGGAGTTGACGCATGTGCGGTAAATCTGATGCGGCCCGCCATGTACGGCGCATATCATCATATCACGGTGCTGGGCAGGGAAGGAGAGGCCTGCGACCATAAATATGACGTAACGGGTTCCTTATGTGAAAATAATGATAAATTTGCCATCGACAGAATGCTTCCGGAGGTGAAAACCGGCGATTATATGGTTATTCATGACACCGGCGCCCACGGATTTTCCATGGGATACAATTATAACGGCAAACTCCGTTCAGCGGAACTTCTGCTGCATGAGGACGGAAGCGTGGAGCTGATCCGCCGCGCGGAGACGCCTGCAGACTACTTTGCAACCTTCGATTGCTTTGAAATTGGAAAAAAACTGGTATAAGGTATTGCAAAAATGATTTGGATGTGTTAAGATAAATTCTGGTTTGAAGAGGAAGTTCTTTTCAGATCAGATGAGCGGATGTGGCGGAATGGCAGACGCACAAGACTCAAAATCTTGCGGGGGCGACCTCGTGTGGGTTCAAGTCCCACCATCCGCATCCTATGGCGCGAAATGGAACTGCAATGGTTCAGGTTTTGCGCCTTTTTGCATCGTATTTAGAAATACAAGATTTGCTCCTTAACAGTTTAGGCGTAAACTTGACTGACATTGACGAGATCAAAGAATAGCGGCTTATTGACAAATCATAGAAGTATGTTAGAATAAATAAAGAATATTACATAGACACAATAAAATGGCAAGAGTAGGGCATTCCCGGTCAGATGGGGGTTGCAAGCGAAAGGGCTGCCAAAATATGCCGTATATCTATCATATGGCATATTCTGGCAGTCCGTTTGTTTTATTCGATGTGGTCTGGTAAGAAAATATTAGGAGGGTAAGAGAATGTACTATAAGCAGTATGGCAATACGGATATGAAAGTATCGGCGGTCGGGCTTGGCACGATGCGCTATGACGAGGAGGATATTAAGGCAGGGCGGCTGGAAAAATGTGCGGAGATCCCCCTTTATGCGTTTGAAAAGGGAATTAACTATTGGGACACGGCTCCGGCATACTGTGAGGATAAGAGTGAAATCGTCACAGGAATCGACCTTTCTCAGGTAA
>OFGX01001429.1_pt1 | contig 14286 bp, 19 predicted proteins | sample 1521831 | NCBI WGS metagenome assembly OFGX01 (sample SAMEA3504080, study PRJEB24116) | mouse gut metagenome | biome: mouse gut; feature: mouse-associated habitat; material: faeces | place: Denmark | collected 2011
AACAGTGATACCGCGTCATTTCTTGAGAAGATAAAAAGAAACGGCGGCTTTGATTATTTCAAAACCGCCGTGTATGATTTCTTTAAGAAAAAAGAGTATGGGAAATGATCTGCCCAACAGCGTTTTTTTTCTTTTCTGCCGTTGGGCAGATTGCGAATGTTTCAGAAATTAAAGGTTTTCTATATTGATTATTTTTTGCGCCCAATCCCTATAAAACGCTTCCTCATGTGATACAAGCAATACTGTACCGGGAAATTCGGATAGTGCTGTTTTAAGGGCTTCTTTCGCTTGTATATCCAAATGATTTGTTGGCTCGTCCATGATTAAAAAATTGCAAGATGTTAAAGTCAGCAAACACATTTTTACTTTGGCTTGTTCTCCACCGCTTAGCGTTCCTATTGGCTGTGTCGCGTGTTTACTTGAAATTCCGCACTGTGCTAATTGTTTACGAATTTCCTTTGCTACCAAATGAGGATAGCTGTCTGAAACAATTTGAATAGGAGTTCTTTCTAAATCAGACCACATTAAATCCTGTTCAAAATAACCTATTGTAACTTGATTTGAGAATTTATGCTCCCCTTGTATAGCAGGAATATAACCTATCAATGTTTTCAGTAATGTTGATTTTCCAATTCCGTTAAATCCAGTGATAACAACTTTTTGACCGCCTTTAACAGAGAAAGTAATGTCAGATAAAAGCGGATAGTAATAACCAATAGATAACTGTTTGACGATTAGGTGTTCCGTATTTGTTAATGGAACCGTTTGGAAATGAAAATAAGGTTTGTTCTCTTTTTGTTCCAATGCTTCCATTTTATCCATTCGATCTAATTGCTTCTGTCGTCCTCTTGCCATTCTTGATTTTCGTCCAGCAATATTTTTTCTAATAAATTCTTCTGTCTTTTTAATCTCTTTTTGTTGAGCCGCATATTGCCGTACATAATCCTCTCGTAAGAGTGTTTTCTTTTTTACATATTCGGTATATGTACCGAAATATTTTGTGATTGTATGGTTGTCTATGTCGCAAATTCGATTTGCAATCCTATCCAAAAATTCATAATCATGTGATACAACCATAAAGGCATTTCCCAAAGTGGCTAAATAATCTGCTAACCAAGTAATGTGTTCCTTGTCTAAAAAATTAGTTGGTTCATCTAACAAAAGAATATCCGGCTTTTCAAGAAGCAATTTAGCTAAAATAATTTTTGCCCTTTGTCCCCCGCTCATTTGTGCTATGGAGCGTTCAAGCCCAATAGAAACCAGTCCCAAGCCATTTGCAACTCGTTCAATCATAGTGTCAATATTGTAAAAATCGTATTGCTCTAACTTTTCTTGATAACGTGCTGCAAGATTTAAGGCATTTATATCTCCTGTACCTGCCTTTTGATAATGCAGCGTCATCTCTTTTTCAATTTGATAGAGGTTTGAAAAAGCGGATTTCAAAAAATCATGCATTGTAATATTATGGTCGATCTCTGCATATTGATCTAAATAGCCTATGGTGATATTAGGCTGCCATTTAATTTGACCTTCGTCGGGCAAAATCTGTTTCGTGCAAAGTTTTATAAGGGTAGATTTTCCTGTTCCATTTTGCCCTACAACTCCTATGTGTTCTCCTTTATTTAATGCAAATTCCGCATTTTTATAGAGAAGATTCTCCCCAAATGAATGTGTTAATCTTCTGATTTCTAATAAACTCATATTTACATATCCTTTCTTATGTGTACTAATGAAAGTTAAAAAGAAAAAGCAGAAAGCCCGGTACACGCAAACGTACCTACCTTCTGCCTTTCCTGATGAACAAAAAGCAAAAGGCTATGGACAAAACATTGTCCATAGCCTTTTGCTCACATCATTATCTCATGCGGAATATAAGAAATAGCACCCATTGAAAATGAGTGTAATTATTCCTTATTTCCGATGAAAACTAAATGCGCATTTATACGCTATACTCTACACAATGTTTCATCGGCATAAATTGTGTAGAGTTCAGTTTCTTTTTGGGCTGGTTAGTTAAGTAAAAATTCATAACAATCTCCTTTTGAGCCTGTGCGCTCTGTCTGAAATAATACTACACAAAATAACGTTTGTCAACTTTTGAAAATTTTCCGGCATACTAAACTTGCAGAAATATGATCTATTTAAACTATTTATGGATATTGTGTAGACATTTCCAAAATAGAAGTCGGAGGTTGTCGGGTGCGGATGCGTATGACCAGACAGGAAACAGGCAGTATCTGTCAGGGAATAATTGAGCTGTTGTTTTTCTATATTGACTTCCTAACAATATTAGGATACAATATTCCTAATATTGTTAGGAAGGGAGAAAACTATGCCAAGACAAGGACTTACGAAAGAGGCAGTGGTTAAAACAGCGGCATTATTAGTAGAAGAATATGGGTATGAAAATTTAACGCTGCATAAACTGGCAGCGAAGCTAGATATAAAACCAGCTTCACTGTATACGCATATTAAGGGAATTGAAGAGTTATATAGCTCTCTTAGCCATTTAGCATTAAGCCGGTTAAGAGACGAGATGTTGGATGCCGCAGCACAAAAGAAGCAGGGAGAAGCACTTCGGGCGATTGCTTTCTCGTATTATAGCTATGCGAAAAAAAATCCTGAGATGTATCGTATTATTTTGAAAGTTCCTCATAGAAATTTAGAAAATCTGGTTGGGGCAGGACGGGAAGTGAAATCAATTTTATTTGAGACATTATCTCAATATATGAAAGAGAAAACAAAAATAATTTATTATTCCCGATATTACCACAGCATTTTACATGGATTTGTTTCATTAGAGATGGCAGGATTTTTTGATGATGGATTTTCAGTAGAGAAAAGTCTGTCTGATATAGTTGATGATTTTATCAGACAACTTGAAAATAAGCAGTTTGTTTGATGGAGGTATGAAATAGATATGGATGTTTTGAACTTTGAATGTAGCAATATGAAAAATGGAGAGACATTCCCGGTAGAAAATACAGGGCGGGGGCAGAATCGCTCTCCTGAATTTATCATAAAAAATCTATCCCCACGTGCAAAGACGCTGGCCATTATCCTTGAAGATATTAAGCACCCGATCTTTAAGAATTTTACACATTGGCTTATCTTTAATATACCAGCCAGAGAAAAGATAGACGGAGCGATTCCGGGTGGCAAAATTGTTTCAGGTCTGGGAAATGCCAGACAAGGAATTGGATATGGACTGTATCGGTATGCCGGCCCCAAACCATCTAGGGGCAGACAGCATTTATACCGTTTTACAATGTACGCTCTTGATAGAGAGATAGGTTTAACTGGCATTCCTACAAAGAGCCGTTTTATGAAAATAGCGGGGAAATATATGATTCAGCAGGGCAGTATCATTGGTAAATATGAGTAATGAGTTGAATTTTATTGACATGAAGCGCACTTCATAGTTTATACTTTACTGAAATACTGATATTCAATAGAATTTGCTGATAGAGAAGGAAGGTGTGATTGATATGTATTCGGCAAAAGAGGCTGCAGAAATAACAGGTCTTTCCACTGCAACATTAAAATATTACGAAAGAGAGAAACTCATACCACAGATAACCAGAACAGACCAAAAGTACAGACAATATACGGATACAGATATTGAATGGATAAAAATGATACAGTGTATGCGTATGGCAAATATACCTATCAGATCAATAAAGCAATATGTGGAATTGCTAATACAAGGAGGAAAAACCCTTAAGCAGCGTTATGATATGGTACAGGGCCATATAAAAGATATTGAAAATCAAATAACAAATCTACAAAATGCCCTTATTTTAACGCAAAAGAAATTAATATTTTACGGAGAACTTATACAAGAACCCTCATATAAAGAAATAACATATATGGAAGAATGGAAGATGTTCAAGCACGGAAATTAAAAAATAGAATTGCAAAGGAGAAAGAAAATGCCCTACATTACAATTGAAAGTGGTACCTTATCAGATGAGCAAAAGGAAAAGTTGATTAAGAGATTAACGGAAGTATCTTCTGAGATTATGAAAGTACCGCAAGAATTTTTTGTGACGACTATAAAGGAAGTGCCTGATAAAAATTTCGGTATCGGTGGCAAAACAATTGATAAAGTGAAAGCAGAGTATATGCAGTCACATAACTAAGATCAAAACGCTATAAGTTTAGATTAAGTATGGAAATGAGGAATATGGATGAAAAATGTTTTAATTACAGGGACAACAAGCGGGATTGGAAAAGCACTTGCTGAAAAATTTGCCAGTGAGAAAATGAATGTAATACTTGTTGCAAGAGATAGAAAAAAATTGGAACAGCAGCAATCATTTTTGCAAAACCAATATCAGGTGAAAGTAAATTATATTCTTTATGATCTGACCAAAGAAGATGCTGTTGATTTTATCATAGAACAAATAAAGCAGTGGCGAATCCAAATTCATATTCTTGTTAATAATGCTGGTTTTAATGAATGTGGATATTTTAGGAACACAGATTTAAGAAAAGAACTTGAAATGATAAATCTGCATATACGTTTTGTTACTGAACTTTCTAAACGTATATTGATAAACATGGAAGAGAATGGATATGGAAGAATCCTTAATGTTGGTTCAACGGGGTCTTTTATACCGTCTCCTACAGATGCTGTTTATTCTGCAACAAAAGCATATATCAAGTCTTTTTCAGATGCTTTATGTGGAGAGTATAGAAAAACCGATATTAGAGTCAGCACTTTATGTCCCGGAGCGACTCAGACGGAATTTGCTATAAAAGCTAATATAGATAATACATTGCTTTTCAAATTGGCCGTAATGAAGCCGGAACGAGTTGCAGAAGTTGCTTATTCTAAAATGATGAAAGGCAAGAGAATTATTATTCCAGGAATGTATAACAAACTTTTAGTTGCTTTTTCAAAAATATTGCCTGTTAGTATTACAAATAGAGTGACGTTATATATGATGAATGCCTAAGAAAAAAAATAAGATGCTCTGCTATGATACAGTAACGCATATCACCAACAAGGCACAGAGGATAAAGGGTGCAGGTGGCATTAGGTCTTTCACAGATTGAGCATTCCGGCAGATTAAGGAGCAGGAACTGTTTTTTGAATGGAAGGAGATTTTGATAAGTAAGGCTGGAAAGTGGAAATTTGGGGAATTCTATGAATTGATTTTAGATTTCTACTACTGGTTGCGCGGATGTATAGAGGGTTATATGGAACGCAACTGAATATTTTGGTATTGTAAAACGTGAATTTCAGTGAATGGTTCAGAATCAGGCCATTGTACTGAAATTAAAAAAATGAAATGGAGAAATAAAAATATGCAATACGATATAGTAGTTAAAAGTCTATCTAAGTCTTACCAATCAAAGGGAATAATAAAAAACGCTTTATCCAATGTTACTCTTAATATTCCGCAAGGCAAAATCTTTTGTATTATGGGTTCATCAGGGAGTGGTAAGAGTACGCTGTTAAAGATATTAGGAGGGATTGAAAAGCCTACTTCCGGTACTGTCTACATTAATGGGACTAATATGGCAGACTATAAGCAGCAGGATTATGATCGCTATCGTCAGATGACAGTCGGTTATGTATTTCAAGACTTTAATCTGTTGGAAGGTCTGACATTAAAAGAGAATATAATCTTGCCCTTAACCTTACAAAAATTGAATGAAGTAGAAATACAAAGAAAGTATACGGATATATTACGGTGCGTAGATATCAGATATTGTGAAAATAACTATCCGGAGCAGTCATCTGGAGGTGAACAGCAGAGGGCGGCGATTTGCCGGGCAATCATCAAAACTCCAAAACTGATATTGGCAGACGAGCCAACAGGGAGTCTTGATAATGTAAATACAAAAGCCATTTTAAATACATTTGTGAATATCCGGGAAACAATGCGGGCGACTATTGTCCTTGTTACTCATGATGCAGTTGTGGCGAGCTATTGTGACACGGTTGTTTTTATTGAGAACGGCAAAATATGTGATACTTTGAGAAAGGAAGGAACAACGCAGTCGTTTTATGACAGGCTTGTAACAGTATCATCGAAAGTGAGGGGAGTCATTTGAAAGAAATACTTTATAGAGCAGTGAATACGAAAGTACATAGTAGCATGTACATTATGCTTGTTATTTCGATAGCTATGTTTTTTGTTTATACGGGATTGATTGGAAATTCACAGATGATTAGTGTTATGGCTTCTATTGAGTACACCCTGCCTATATGGATGACTGCTTTGCTCTGCATCCTTGCTATATTTTCGTTTGTGTATTATCGTTATTTATGTGTGTACACCCTGGAAGAAAAAATGAAGGAATATGGTATTTTAATCAGTATGGGATATGGCCGAAAACACATAAGTGAAGCTTTTTTGCGGATTATTATCAAGTCAATGCTGCTGGCTTTGCTGTGTGGTTTGTCGGCAGGAACATTGATATATTTTATTATTTTAAAGGTGTTAAACCATGTCTTGGATACGGAGTTTCATTCTTTTCCATTGCAAGGCTATATTCTGGTGACTGTTGTGTATGTGGTAATTTGCCTCATAAATGCTGTTTTCTCGAAAAAGGTGATTAATGGGTTGGAAATATCCGGTATGCTGAACTATAAAAAGCTGGATAAAAGTGTTGAATGTCTAGTTTTGTATCAGAATGTTGGATTTGTATTATTGGCAGTTGGGCTGATGTCACTTACTTTCAGAGGGGCATCCTACAATTTTGTATCGGCTCTTTTACCAATGCTGTTCCTGACAGTAAGCGCATACTGTCTTACAATGTCTTTTTCGCACTGGTTCACAAAAATTTTTGTGCGCTCTGCATCAAAGTACCACAGAAATTTATTTTACATTAGCCAGCTACGAACAAATTATAAGAAATATGCAAAACTATTAACTTCTTGTACCATCATTGTCATTTTTGGGTTGTTCATGCTGATTGTTGATGTGCAGTTGGCAACTGATAATGGAGATCATAGTTTTGAAATGCCTTATGATTTTACTGTGTATATGGATGCAGTTGAAGATGATGATATAAAAAAATTAGAAAATTTTAAAATTCAGGAAAGTGCATTATTGACAGATACCCATCTAGTTCGGATATTAGATGGCGCTATTCAATGGGAGGGACAGGAATTTAGCCGTTTGATTCATGTTATGCCTGAAAGCAGCTATTCTAACCTTACAGGAAAATTCTTAGGACTCCAAAGTGATGAAATTGTGGTTTTAAGTCAGATTGACAGAAATCAATACGACTTAGAAACTCAGGAGGAGGGCGGCGTATCTTGGGGGTTTCAGCCGCCTGGTCCAGCTTCTTTTTTGGTAGGCTATAGAGTGTATACTAAAACTATTGTAAAGGAAATATGGGAGATTGTATACAATATCGAAGATCAGACACAGCGTACGTATATCATTTCGGATGAGGATTATGAGAACATTGTCAGTGAAATGGGATATGAGCAGATGAAATATTTTGTATCTGTGTCTGAACCAGAAAGTTTGTCAACAGTATATGATCATCTGCGAGAGATTAATCCCAATATTACTGCAAAAGAAACAAATCTTGAAACACAGGCACAAAACAAACTGGTGGTATCCATCCTTATACTACTGGCAGTCATGCTGCTAATGTTTTCATTCCTGAGTCTGATTATGCTACGAATAAACCAGAATATAGGAGAAGAAAAGGGGAAGTATGTAAACCTTTTTTCCATTGGCTATACCCATGTTCAATTACAGTGGGAGATACGCAAAGAAATGGCTACATTGTTTTTTGTTCCTCTTGTTATAGGATCGTCAATTTCAGTTATATATGCAATGCTTGCGAATATAAGAACCAGTCTCAGGCAAGTAGTAGTGACTTTTGGGGTGACATTGCTGTTTTTTGTCATCCAATATATCTTTTACAGGGTGGCAGCAAAGGCGTTGGGAAGGTTGTATTTAGATTAGAGGAGGATTTGGTATTATGGATTTTTCAGAAAAATTGTTAACACTACGGAAAGCAAATGACTTGACACAGGAGCAGCTTGCTGAGAAACTCGACGTTTCAAGGCAGTCCATTTCTAAATGGGAAAGTGGGCAGGCAACTCCTGAACTGGAAAAAATAGTGGCAATGAGCACGGTTTTTAATGTCACGACAGATTATCTGTTAAAGTCATCGGAAATAGATGACTTATCAGTAAAAACTGAAATGTTGGAGAGACAACAGCAAATGATGCTTGGACGAGAACAAAAACAGCGACAGGTTTTTAGCTGTATCATGTATTCGATTGCGGTATATCTAGTATTCTTTGCGGTATGTTTCGTTGAACATTTTTTCTTTTTTGAGTTTGAGGTTATGGGTGGTCAAGAGATCCTTTTTGCAGAGTTTCTTATAGCGAGTGCTATTGTTATTTTTATATGTGTAAAAAAACTTGGTAAAAGATAGCCATAAATGTTTGATTTGAAAAAATAAAACAGAACAAGGTATGTACGGGATAGAAGTTATGAGAGAAGGAGATAACCGATTACAAAAATCAGAAGTGCTTTCAGAATTGCCTTTAAGGAAGTGATTAAGTGGGAAAAGCATTGATTATTACGTTTAAGGACGAGGAGGAAACAACATTTAATGAATTAGTTCATTTTTTAAGGAGGAAAAATAGTATTAATTTAATGGATGCTTTTTCTATGGAGAGTATTCTAGAATATGATGGTCTTGTTATAGATTTAAGGTATCGGACAGTTAAGGTGAAAGGAAAAAGCATAGAACTAACAAATTATGAATATGAAATACTTTATTTATTGACAAAAAGCCCTGGACAGGTATTTTCGAAAGAACAAATCTATACACAAGTATGGGATTCCTCTTATCATGGAGCAGAAGATAATGTGATGAGCTTAATACGTAGATTGCGAAAAAAAATAGAGCCAAATCCAGCAAATCCCATATATATTTTGACAGTTTGGGGAATAGGTTATAAATTTAATTGTGAGATGAAAAAGCGGCATTTGTTATGATTAATAACAGGGCCGTTTTTTTATCTATAATCTCAAAAAGTAATATATATTTTGATCCTTTAACATCAAAATATCAGCAGCTATTTTTCAGGTTATTAAGTTGATATATGAGAAAAAATGAGAAGAAGTATTATAAAATGGCTACAATAAGTTCAAAGGTATTTAAAAGGTGAAAGGAGATTATTATGCGAAACGAAGTATGGAGTGAGATTGGAACATTTTTGAATGGACTGCGGTGTGGGAATGTGAAACGTGAAAGTTATATTCAGCTTTCGGAAGTAGCAGAAGCAGAAGAACAGAAAAAAGAGGCGCAGAAGATTTTTCTTAAGGCAATGGATTCAATGGAAACAAGTAAAAGGAAAAGTATAGAGGATTATATGGAAAAATTAAAGCATCTCGCATTTGTGGAAGAAGAGCAGGCATATTGCCAAGGGTATGTTGATTGCATTCAGTTGCTTGCAGGATTGGGTGTTGCCGCTACTGTAATGGTGACGGCTGATGCTGAAAAGCATTAAGTTGATTTGCTATCTGGGGTAGCCGCTTCTATGACTTCCTTTTTCTATTTATAATATGTCCATCTGTGTCGTTGTCATCAATCGGCGTAGCGTCTGCTATGCCTCAATCCCCCGCTTTGCATATGAAAAATCATTCTGCGTTATATGGCTAGAAACTTATTTTTCAGTGTACGAGGTGTTGGGAAAGAAAATGTAGCTGTTGAAGGTGTGATTGTAACAGAAATGGAAATATGATAGTATAAAAAGAAAGACAGGTGTATGGTCATGGAGAAAGAGAACAGGGAGCATAAGGGCAGGGGGGTTGACCTTCGACAGAATTTTATACTTTCTATATATGGTTTTCTGCTAAATAGGGAGGTAATAGACAGTGCAAACAAATGATAAATCAATTACGGAATTAATGTCTGGCATTAACGATGGGAAGACGCAGCTTCCTGATTTTCAGAGAGGCTGGGTATGGGAAGACAGCAGAATACAGGCTCTTATAGCAAGTATCACCAATAATTACCCTGTGGGAGCAGCGATGTTTTTGGAATACGGAAATCAGAATGTACGTTTCAAATACAGAGTAATAGAAGGCGCCCCATCAACCGGAAATATACCTTCTGAACTGATTGACAGGTAAAATGACATTTAGACTGTTAAAAATTCTCCATATCAGTTATAATAAGAAAGCGCACGACTGCGTACAATGTTATCAGCCCTATATTTGACGGCATAATATTGTAAGGCGTATATGTAACTGGTATAAAACAAAATAAGAAAATAAACGGGGAATAATATGGGACGAAGCATATATAATGAATTATCAGGGATTGTATCAGACGAGCAGATCAAGTTGGAAGAACCTATGAAGAACCACACGACCTTTCGGATCGGCGGTCCGGCGAAGGTATTCGTAACGCCGAGGACGTCCGAGGAGGTGCGGGCGATTGTCGCTGTGTGCCGGGAAGGGAAGATTCCTTATTACATTGTGGGGAATGGGAGCAATCTTCTGGTATCAGATCGGGGATATGAAGGAGTGATCATACAGATCTACCGGGAGATGAATGAGATTCGGGTTGAGGGAGATACGGTTACGGCTCAGGCGGGAGCGCTGCTGTCAGCCATTGCAAACCGTGCATTGGAAGAAGGACTCGCAGGGTTTGAATTCGCTTCTGGTATTCCGGGGACTCTGGGCGGCGCATGTATTATGAATGCGGGTGCATACGGCGGTGAGATGAAGGATGTGATCGGAGAGGTTACATTGCTGACGCCGGAAGGAGAGGTACGCGCGGTTCCTGCGGACCAGATGGAATTCGGTTACCGAACCAGCATTGCGGCCAGAACAGGAGCAATTGTGCTGGGAGCCGGAATACAGCTGCAGAGAGGCGATAAGGATGAGATCAGGGCGCGGATGGAAGAACTGAGAGAGAAAAGAGTCAGTAAACAGCCTTTGGAGTATCCAAGCGCCGGAAGTACGTTTAAGAGGCCGGAAGGGTACTTTGCGGGCAAATTGATCCAGGATGCCGGACTTAGAGGATTCGCGGTCGGCGGGGCGCAGGTGTCCGAGAAGCACTGTGGTTTCGTGGTCAATAAGGGCGGAGCGACAGCGGCCGATGTGGCGGAGCTGATGCGCCGGGTATCAGATAAAGTGGAGGAACAGTTTGGGGTAAGGCTGGAACCTGAAGTGAAGAGACTAGGAGAATTCTGAGATGAGATGTGTGATTGTAACCGGAATGTCGGGCGCGGGGAAGAGTACGGCGCTTAAGATGCTGGAGGATGTGGGGTATTTTTGTGTGGACAATCTGCCGGTTCAGCTAATTCCGAAGATGGCGGATCTGCTGCGTGTACCGGGGAGCGAATTGAATAAGGCCGCTCTGGGCGTGGATATCCGAAGCGGCCAGAGCCTGGATGAACTGGCGGAGGTACTGGAGGAATTGGACGGGGCCGGAATGAAGTATGAGATCCTTTTTCTGGAATCGTCGGACAACGTACTGATCAAGCGTTACAAGGAGACCAGGCGTTTTCATCCGCTGGCGGGCAATGACAGCCGCGTAGACGAGGGGATTCAGAAGGAACGGGAAAGAATTTTGTTTCTTAAGAAAAAGGCGGATTATCTGATCGACACGAGCCATATGCTTACCCGGGAGTTAAAGAGAGAGCTGAATAAGATATTTGTACAGAATAAGGAGTATAAGAACCTGTACATATCTGTGCTCTCGTTTGGATTCAAATACGGGATCCCGCCGGATGCAGATCTGGTGTTTGACGTAAGATTTCTTCCGAACCCCTATTATATAGAAGAATTACGTCCGCACAGCGGCAATGACAAGCAGGTCAGAGATTATGTCATGGACAATAAGAAGGCGGAGATATTCCTGGAGAAGATGACAGATCTGGTTGAATTTCTGATACCTAACTATGTCCAGGAGGGCAAGACCCAGCTGGTGGTCGGGATCGGATGTACCGGAGGGAAGCACCGCTCAGTCACTTTGGCTAACGAGCTGTTTGAAATATTAAGTAAGAATGAGAATTACGGAATCCGCATCGAACACAGGGACATTGGGAAAGATACGGTTACGAAAGCAAGATAGGAGTATGGGATGTCATTTTCGGGCATGATAAAGGAAGAATTGTCAGAGCATTATGCGAAAGCAAGGCATTGCAATCTGGCGGAGTTGTCTGCATTAGTCCGTATGTCGGGAGAGTTTGCCGAGGATAAGAAGGGCAGATGCATTATCCGCTTTCATACGGAAAATTTTGCAGTTGCAAGAAAATGCTTTACATTATTGCAAAAAACATTTAATATAGGAACAGGTATCGCAATTCGTAGGAACATGGCAAAGGGCAGCGCAAGTTATGATATTTACGCCAAAGGAAAAGAACTGCTGGCAGTCAGAAACGCAATGGTGCAGGCGGTCTGCTGTAAGCGTGCGTATATCCGGGGCGCATTTATCACGGCCGGTTCCATGAGTGATCCGAGCAAATCTTATCATTTTGAGATCGTCTGTAATACATGGGAAGAGGCAGATCATCTTAAGACTATGATCAATAGTTTTGATATGGAAGCGAAGATCGTGGGGAGAAAAAAGACCTACGTTGTATATCTGAAAGAAGGCTCGCAGATTGTTGACATTCTGAATGTGATGGAAGCACATGTTGCTCTGCTGGAGCTTGAGAATGTCCGCATCATGAAGGAGATGCGCAATTCTGTGAACCGCAAGGTGAACTGTGAGACGGCGAATATTAACAAGACGGTATCTGCTGCTGTCAGACAGATGGAAGACATCAAGTATATACGCGATACTATTGGTTTTGACAAGTTGCCGGAAGGACTGAAAGACGTCGCCCTTACACGTCTTACATATCCGGAAGCGACTTTGAAGGAACTGGGGGGGCTTCTTGAGAACCCGATCGGGAAATCAGGAGTGAACCACCGGCTCAGGAAGTTAAGTGATATAGCGGTAAAGTTAAGGGAATAGCAAGGAGGAGCAATTTTTTATGACTAAGAAACCTGTTACGATTCAAAACAATATGGACATGGAAGCACGTCCGATTGCACACCTGGTTCAGGAAGCAAGCCAGTACGCAAGCCAGGTATTTATTGAGATTGATAACAAGAAGATCAATGCGAAGAGTATCATGGGGATGATGAGTCTAAAGTTACAGAAAGGTGAATGTATTACGGTAGTGGCTGAAGGACAGGATGAGCATGAGGCAGTGGCAGGGATTGAAGGGTTCCTTGTCGCAAGTAACTAGTTGTATGGAATCGGAGAACCTGTTTGCTGGACGGGTATGTGATGAGAGGAATCCGAATAAGTATACATTGCGGGGTACCCTTTGGGTATACATAGTAGGTTTGGTCGGAGAACTGCTGCGGATATTGGCGGCAGTTCTTTAGCATTTTGGAAGGAGATGCATGTGCTATGAAACGGTTGTTGTTTATCTATAATCCGCGGGCAGGAAAGGGGCTTTTGAAGCCGCAGCTTTCGGATATTATTGATATTTTTGTGAAGGCGGGATATGAAGTGGGCGTATATCCAACCCAGGCGTATCGGGATGCGTATAAGAAAGTGCAGCAGTACGATGCCGGCCAATATGATCTGGTGGTATGCAGCGGCGGAGACGGTACGATTGATGAGATTGTGACCGGGATGATGCACAGAAATGTGAGGACGCCGGTTGGGTATATTCCTACTGGGACTACCAATGATTTTGCCAACAGTCTGCATATTCCTAAAGGGCTTTTGAAGGCGGCAGACAATGCGGTGAACGGTGTGCTGTTTCCCTGTGACGTGGGACGTTTTAATGAGGATATTTTTGTGTATGTTGCGGCATTCGGCATTTTCACAGACGTTTCCTATGAGACGAAGCAGGAGGTAAAGAATATCCTGGGACATCTGGCGTACGTGCTGGAGGGGACGAAACGGTTGTTCAATGTGCCTTCTTACCGAATTAAGGTGGAGCATGACGGAGAAGTGATTGAGGATGAATTTATCTTCGGGATGGTAACAAATTCCCGCTCGGTCGGAGGTTTCCGCAATATGATTGGAAAGCAGGTGGTGTTCGACGACGGGATGTTTGAGGTCACGCTGATTAAGACACCGTCGAATCCGATTGCCTTGCAGGAGATTATTGCGTCGCTCCTGATTGAACAGGTGGACACGAAGCATATGTATACGTTCAAGACGGGGCATATTACCTTCGAGTCATTGGAAGAGATTCCGTGGACGCTGGACGGGGAGTTCGGCGGGGAGCATGACGAAGTGGTGATTGACAACCTGAATAAGCAGTTGGAAATT
>OFGX01001430.1_pt1 | contig 14285 bp, 10 predicted proteins | sample 1521831 | NCBI WGS metagenome assembly OFGX01 (sample SAMEA3504080, study PRJEB24116) | mouse gut metagenome | biome: mouse gut; feature: mouse-associated habitat; material: faeces | place: Denmark | collected 2011
TTGTGGAAATGTGGAAAAGTAGGGAGAGTTAACCACCAATGTGATTTGGTAGGGAAATCTTCTTTTTTAGAGATATTTTGTCTTTTATTATAAATTTTGTGACAAAAATCTGCAAAAAAGTGATAAAAAGTGAATAATTTTTTCCTAATCTAAGGTATTTTAATGGATAAAATAATAAAATTTTTAAAAAATTTCAATTTTTTTACTAAAAGTGGTTGCAAATGGTTAAAAGTGGTGCTATAATATCAATGTAACTAAAACTGGAGGAAAATTGTATGTTTTTTGTTGGCAGATATGAACATAGTTTAGACAATAAATACAGACTAAGAATTCCTGCACGTTTTAGAGCAGAAATAGGTAATGAACCTGCAAAGATAGCAAAAGTGGAAAATGGTTGTTTGGTAATTTATCCAGCAAAAACAATGCAAAAAATTGGTCAAAGAATTGAAGAGATAGGTGTTACAAGTGAAAATCGTTTGGAATTAATGAGATTTATGTCAAATATCTTTCCAGTTGATGAGGATAGCCAAGGTAGATTTACACTAAATGCTAATTTAAGAGAGTTTGCTGGAATTACAAAAGATATAATTTTTATTGGACATATTGATAGAATTTATGTTTGGGATAAAGCACGTTGGGAAAAACATGATTCTGAAATTACTGATAATACAAAATTAAGTTTCTTGGACAAATATGGTATCTAATATGGAATTTAAACATTATTCAGTTATGCTTAATGAATGTTTGGATGGTCTTAATATAAAGCCGGATGGAATATATGTAGACGGAACTTTGGGTGGAGCAGGACATTCTCTACAAATAGTAAAAAAATTGACTTCAGGCGGCAAATTAATAGCAATTGATAAAGATTTAGATGCAATAGAAGTTTCTAAAGAAAGATTAAAAGATTTTGATAATGTAATTTTTGTTCATGATGATTATAAAAATTTACCGGATATTTTGGATAGTTTAGAGATAGACAAGGTTGACGGAATATTATTAGATTTAGGTGTTAGTTCTTATCAATTAGATAACAGAAGCAGAGGTTTCAGTTATATGGGCGATGCGGAACTAGATATGAGAATGAATAGGGAACAGTCTTTGACTGCAAAAGAAGTTGTTAATAGTTATAGTGAAGAAAGACTTTCTAAAATTTTCTTTGAGTATGGAGAGGAAAAGTTTTCTAGAAAAATTGCAAGCAACATTGTAAAATCAAGACCTTTTGAAACTACTGGTAGACTTGCAGAGATAATTGAAAAATCTTATCCCGCGGCAGTGAGATTTAAAGGCGGAAATCCTTGTAAAAGAGTGTTTCAAGCAATTAGGATAGAGGTTAACGAAGAACTTGATGGTTTGTATGATAGCCTACTTAATATGTCCAGAAGATTAAAATCTAAGGGTAGAATGTGTGTAATAACTTTCCATTCCTTAGAAGATAGAATTACAAAAAATGTTTTTCAATATTTGTATTGTGACTGTATATGTCCACCACATCAACCAATTTGCACATGTGACAAAGTTAGAGAAGTGGAAATAATTACACGAAAACCTATTGTAGCATCAACTAAAGAACTTGAAGAAAATAAAAGGTCGCAGAGTGCTAAATTGAGAATTATTGAAAAAATATAAAATAGCCCTTAATTACATACAATTTATATTACATAAGAAGAGTTAAGGATAAACTAGACTTATAAAAAAGTCAAAAATGGAAAAAATTTAATATACAAAATAAAAAACAAAAGATAAATAAAAAATATAACTACAAAAGCAAAATTTGATAACTAATCATTGTTGCTTTAAATATAAATCAAAGTCGAAACTAAAAGTAAAATTAATTAATCACAAACAAAACCTTTAATATTTGTATTGAAGATTTTGTAGCAGGAGGGAGTATGTTAGGTACAAGAGAAAGAGATGTAAATGTTAGACAAGAAAGAGTTAACGATTATGCTGCACCAATGCGTCATGATGAATATCGCCCTGATTATTCCTTCAGAGGCTATGATGATTATACAAACAATAATTATGCAGAAAATAATGAGATAAGATATGCTCAAAAGTATGAAAATATTGACTTTTACAATAGCCAATATGACTGCTATGCAAATGAAAATGTATTTAGACCAATTGAATTATCTGATATTACTTCTGATGTAAAACCTCAGAAAAAAGTTAAATCTAAGTCTAAAATAAATATTAGTACAAAAGGAAAAATAATGATAGGTGTGTATGCTGCCTTGGTAGTTTTGATAGTTGCAATGTTGCTTATCAATGCAATTCCTGCAGTTAGTGCACAAACATCTGCTGTAAATGCTCCTGCAGTACAAGAAATTGTAAATGAGCAAGAGTATAATGAAACAGTAAAAAATGCTCAAACTGAAAGTGGATTAAGCAAAGGCGAAGGCTATGTTTATGATACACAAACTAACTGGTTTGAAGATTTTTGCAATAGTTTGAGTAAATTATTCAAATAAAAATTAATTAGTCCATAATAAAAAAACCTATATAAAAAATTCTACCTTAAATGCAAAGGTAGAATTTTTTTTGTATAATAAAGTGTGTTGTAAGTGATAAATTTATAAATTATAAATATAAAAGGGGTTAGTTTTTATCAAATTGCAAGGGTAATATTTTATGATTTTTTTGCATATATTTGCTGTAGATTAGTATTGAGGTAAAATATGTCTAAAATTACAAATTCAAACTTAAATAAAAGACTTATTGCAGTATTTTTAGTAATTGCTTTTATTTTTACTGCAATTGTTATAAGACTTGCATATTTGCAAATTATTGCAAGTAAAAACATAACAAATAGAGCAATTTCGCAATGGACAAGAGATTTGCCAATGCAGGCAACTAGAGGGAACATTACTGATAGAAATGGTGTAGTTGTTGCAGATACAAAAACAGCATATACGCTTTATGTAAGACCAAACTCTATGACAGATGTAAAAGCGGTTGCTGGGGCAATTGCTGCTGCTATTGGAAAAGATTATAACAAAATTTATGATAAAATTAATAAAAAAGGTGTATCTGAAATTACCGTTGCAAAAAAATTGACTAAAGAGCAAATGCTTGCAATATCTTCGCAAAACTTTAATGGAGTGTATTTTGGTGAAGAAAGTGTAAGATATTTTCCTTATGGTGATTTTATGTCACAAATATTAGGTTTTACAAATGTAGATGGTGTTGGTCAGTTTGGAGTAGAAAAGTATTATGATAAATATCTTAAAGGAATAAATGGGCAAATATTAACACAAACAGATTTGGTTGGAAAGGAATTGCCTAATAATATAACTGGTTATTTGCCAAGTATTAATGGAATGAATGTTAGTTTGACAGTGGACTTTAACATACAATCATTTGCAGAAAAAATTGTTAAAGATGCAGTAGTAGATTTTAATGCAAAAGGTGCAAACTGTGTAGTAATGAATCCTAAAACGGGTGAAATTTTAGCAATGGCACAAGCACCAACATTTGATTTGAATGATATTCCGCGTGACAATTTGGATGCACTTTATAGTATGGCTAAAAATAGTATGATATCCAATGTATATGAACCCGGCTCAACTTTTAAGGTTTTGACAACAGCAATAGGACTTGAAGAAAATACTTATCCAGATAGCCATAGATTTTATTGTAATGGTTCAAGGATAGTTGACGGAAAAAGAATAAAATGTTGGAGGTCTATAGGACATGGTTCTCAAACATTTGCTGAAGGGGTTTGCAATAGTTGCAACTGTGTATTTATGGATATTGCAACAAAGGTTGGCACAAAAACAATGTATGATTATTTGCGAAAGTTTGGTATAAATTCAAAAACTGGTGTTGATTTGGTTGGTGAAGGCAAAGGAATTATGCTAAATGAAAGTATGGTAAAAAATGTAGACTTAGCACGTATTGGATTTGGGCAGGCTGTAGCGGTAACTCCTATTGGTCTTTGTGCAGCGGTTAGCAGTTGTATAAATGGCGGAAATAAAATTACTCCTTATATTTTAAATAATATTACTGATAACAATTTTGGTGTAGTTCAAAGTAATTCGCCAAAAGTTGGTGGAAGAGTAATAAGCAGTGCAACTTCTGATAAAGTTAAAGAAATGTTATATGGTGTTGTGGAGCATGGTAGCGGCAAATATGCTTACATTCCTGGTTATAAAATAGGTGGCAAAACTGGTACTGCGCAAAAATATGAAAATGGTGTTATTGCACGTGGTAAATATGTGTCTTCATTTATGGGATTTGCAAGTGTTGGCAATGACGACTACTTATGCCTTATGACTGTTGACGAACCAGAAGGTTATGTTTATTATGGTAGCCTTGTTGCAGGTCCTTATGTTGGAGAGTTATTTGCAAATATATTTAACTATAAAGGTTACAAACCTCAATATAGTGAAGATGATTTAAAAGTTTTGGGCAGAGTTGTACCTATGCCTAATATTATGGATATGACAGCAGAAGAGGCAGTAAAAGTGTTGAAAAACCTTGGTATACCTTATGAAGTGGAAGGTGAAGGAAATAGAGTTGTTGGACAATTGCCCGCACCAAAAGCGGATACAAGATATAATACTGTTGCACTAATTAGGTTGGGATAAATTTATAAAAATAAGTTTAGATAAATTTTATAAACAAAAAAATATACTAGGATTAAAATATGAAAATCAATAAAAAGCGGTTATTTTATTAACCGTTTTTTATTTGCAGAAATCATTTTTTGATATAATTTATACTATTTTTTAAATTTTTAAAATAAATTTGAACAAGCCTTTCGCATTAGTCATATAATGAGTTTTTTTATAATAAAATATATCGTTAAGTAAAACAAGATAATACAGGAAGAGGTTATAAATGCAGATAAAAAGATTATTTGATGGGGTTGATTATAAATGGCTAAATGATAAAAAAATTGACCAAATAAAAAATGTTACGCATAAAGCAGAAGAGATTAAAGATGGTGACTGTTATATTTGTTTGCACACAAACGAAAAAGCCAGAGAAAATTTAAATAAAGCAATAGAAAATGGCGCTACTTTAGTTGTGGTAGATAAATACATAAAAACATCAGAAAATGTTGCTGTTATAAAAGTTAAAAATATAAGAGAAGGCTATGCACTTATTGCAAAAAATTATTATGGCAAAGCCTCAGATAGTATGAAAATGATAGGGGTGGTTGGTACAAATGGTAAATCAACTACAAGTTATTTAATATGGAGTTTGCTTACAAAAAATAATATAATGTGCGGTTTAATTGGAACGGGTTACTATATGATAGGAAAAAAACGTTTTGATTTGGATATGACAACACCTGACCCAATGGATTTGCATTTTATTTTGAGTGTAATGTCCAATTGTGGGGTTAGTGTTGTTGTAATGGAAGTATCTAGTCACGCAATTTATTTAAAAAAAGTTTTTGGGATAAATTATAAAATTGGAATTTTTACAAATTTATCTCAAGACCATTTAGACTTTTTTGGAAATATGGAAAACCTAGAGAATACAAAACATTCTTTTTTTATGAACGGGTATGCGGATATTTCTCTTGTTAATATTGATGATGAAAGCGGAAAAAAACTTGCAAACAAATTGGCATTGCCAGTAATTACACTTGCTATAGATAACAAAGCGGATATTAGTATAAAAAACTATGAGTTATCTTCAGAAGGTACAAGATTTAATGTTAATCTTTTTAGAGAAACAACGATTTTTGAAAGTTTGCTTATAGGTAAGTACAATATTTACAATATTTTGTCTGCTATTGTTGCGTGTAAACTTGTTGGGGTAAGGATTAAATATTTAATAACTGCCTTAAAAGATATTGAGCCACTTTTGGGAAGAGCAAATGTTTATACCAATGACGATGTGAATTTTGTAATTGATTACGCACATACTCCAGATGGGCTGCAAAATATTTTGACTGAGTTTAGGAAAATTACTTTAGGAAAATTGATAGTAGTTTTTGGTGCTGGTGGGGATAGAGATAAAGACAAACGTCACAAGATGGGTGCTATTGCAGAAAAACTTGCTGACAAAATAATTATTACTTCTGATAATCCAAGGTTTGAAAACCCTAGCGATATTATGAATGATATTGCAAGTGGTATTAAGGATAAATCAAATACTTTATTAGTTGAAGATAGGTATGATGCAGTAAAAAAGGCAATATCTATTGCCTTGCCATACGACACAATTATTTTGGCAGGTAAAGGTCATGAGGAATATTTTGAAAAAAATGGCAAAAAATATTTCTATAACGATAAAAATACTTTAGAGGAGTTATTACAAGTCAAATGGAAATAAAAATTATTATTGCAACTATTGTTAGTCTTGCTTTGGGGTTAGTAATTGGTTATCCGATTTTACTATTAATGAGAAGATTAAAAGCAGGCCAACAAATATTAAGTTATGTTGATGCACACAAAAGCAAAGCCGGCACACCTACTATGGGTGGTTGGATTTTTATAATTGCAATTAGTATTTGTGGGTTAAGTTTTTTTTACAAATCTAAAGAGGTTGTAATTGCTGTTTTAGGTATGATATCCTATGGTGCAATTGGGTTTTTAGACGATTTTTTAAAAATCAAACATAAGCAAAATTTGGGACTAAAAGCATATCAAAAGATAATAGCACAAGCAGGTATAGCAATTATTTTGAGTATGTTCTGCTACTTTAATGGCAGTTTTGCAAGGTCAATTGTTATTCCATTTACAGATTTAACTTTTGATATTGACTGGTGGATTATCCCACTAACATTTATGCTATTTATTGCAACAACAAATGCTGTAAATCTGCTTGACGGATTAGATGGGCTTGCAACATCTGTTTCTAGTGTAATTTTTTTATCACTTGCAATTATGCTTATGATTTTTGCAAGCAAACTAGCATATAGCGGAAATAATTTGGAGTCAGATAGTATCTATGGTTTGGCAGGCCTTGCTGCTATAACTTTTGGAGGACTGCTTGCTTTTTTGTGTTACAATGGCTTTCCTGCAAAAATTTTTATGGGTGATACTGGTTCTTTGGCTTTAGGCGGACTTATGGCAAGTATATTTGCTTTTTCTGGTCAAATTTTACTAATTTTTATATTAGGAATAATGCTTATAATTACTTGCGTATCCGTAATTATTCAAGTAATTTATTTTAAACTTACAAAAGGTAAACGTGTTTGGCTTATGACTCCATTGCATCATCATTACCAATATAAAGGTGTGCATGAGTCAAAAATCACAGTTTGTTACACGGTAATTACTGCAGTTTGTGGGCTGGTTAGTATTATAAGTCTTATTATGTATTAAAAAGATAAACAGTGTTTTATAAAAGGAGTTGTATGTTAACTTTAGTATATGGTTATGGTACAAGTGGAAAAAGTGCAATTAATTGCTTAAAAAAATTGGGCAGACAAGTTGCCGTGTATTGTGATAAACAGGTTGATAATATTAAAGATATTACAGATTTAAGCGGTAAGCCTTTTGATGAAGTGTTAAAAGATGTGGGGCTGATAGTAGTTAGCCCATCAGTTGATTTGAATAGCAAATTGCTTATTGAGGCAAAACGAAGAAATATAGAAATTATTGGTGAGTTGGAGTTAGGTTATAGAAATACATTAGGTGACATTATTGCTATAACTGGTACTAATGGTAAAACAACTTGTACAAGGCTAATAACTGAAATTTTAAAAAATTCTGGTATTAATTCTGACTATTACGGCAATATTGGTGTACCACTTGCTGAAAATAGTTTTGATATAACAGAGGATAAAGTTGGTGTTGTAGAGGTAAGTTCTTTTCAACTTGCTACAACTGAATTGTTTTGCCCAAAAATTGCTATTTGTCTTAATATTGCAGAAGACCATTTAGAATATCATAAAACAATGAATGAATATATAAATTGCAAACTTAATTTGTTTAAAAATCAAGATAAAAATGAGTATGCCATTTTGAATTATGATGACGAAATTGTAAATGGTTTTGCAAACAAAATTAATAGCGATACATATTATTTTTCCTTGCATCATAAAGTAAAAGGCGGATATTTAAAAGGACATAATATATATTTTTGTGGTGACAAGCCTGAATTTATATGTAATTTGAATGACATAAAAATGCAAGGTGAACATAATGTTGCCAATTGCATTGCATGTATTACTGCTTGCAAAATATTAAATATCCCTAACAGCATAATAGTAAATACTTTAAAAGAGTTTGAAGTTTCTGCTCATAGAATGCAACTTCTTGATAGCATAAATGGGGTAAAGTATTATAACGATTCTAAATCCACAAACATACATTCCACATTATCTGCATGCAGAGCAGTAAAAGGAAAAACTACTTTGCTTATTGGTGGATATGATAAAGGGTTGGATTATACAAAACTATTTAATGAATTGCCAATAAAAGTAAATACAGTTATTTGTTTTGGAGATAATAAAGACAAAATAATTAAAGATTCCAAAAAATCTTATTCCACAACAATTATAAGGGCAGATAGTTTGGAAGATGCAATAGATATTGCAAGTAAAGTTAAGTGCGAAAATGTTTTATTTTCACCATCAACTTCAAGTTATGATAGATTTTCAGATTATATGGAAAGAGGAAATTTTTTTAAAGAATATATAAGAGGTTTAAGAATTGACAAAGTCTAAAGAAATTAATTTCAAACTTATATTTTGCGTAATAATATTATGTTGTTTTGGGCTTGTTATGCAATATAGTGCAAGTAGATACAATGCTTTTAAAGAAACGGGCGATAGTTTGTTTTATGTTAAAAAACAATTAATCGCTTTTGCTGTTGGAATAGTTGCCTTAGTAAGTGCTACTAAAGTAAATACAGAGTTTTATAAAAAAATAAAATGGTATTTGCTTGTGGTCTCTATTATTTTGCTTGCAATAATTTTTATTCCTGTTTTGGGTGTTGAAAAATATGGTGCTAGACGTTGGTTGAACTTAGGTCTATTTACTATTCAACCATCAGAATTTTCAAAATTTGGTTTAATCTTTTTTCTTGCAGGATACATACATGACCATAAACTGGATAAAGTGCGAAATTTAATAATACCTTTGATTACAACAGCAATAATTTGTGTGCTTATTATGCTTGAGCCAAATATGAGTATAACAATGTTAGTTGGATTATCTGTGCTGATTATGCTTGTTTGTGGTGGTATAAAAGCAAGATACATATTTGCACTTGCAGTGCCGGTTATGATTTTAGTAGCAGTTTTAATTTTTGCAGAGCCATATAGAGTAAAACGCATCTTAGCATTTATAAATCCTTGGGAAAGTTCTCAGGACGAGGGATTCCAACTAATACAATCGTTTTATGCTTTGTCTGGTGGTGGTGTTTTTGGAGTTGGGTTATTTAACAGCAGACAAAAATATACCTTTTTACCATTTGCAGAGTCAGATTTTATCTTTTCAATAATTGGTGAAGAATTAGGATTTGTAGGAAGTGTATTGCTAATAATGCTATTTATTTATGTAGTATTTTTAGGTGTTAAAGTTGCAATGTCTGCAAAAAATGTTTATTCTAGTTTGCTTGCTGTTGGTATTACTTCTATAATTGCTTGTCAAACATTATTGAATGTGGCGGTTGTAACGGGGTCTATTCCGCCAACAGGTTTACCTTTGCCATTTATAAGTAATGGTGGTTCTTCATTGGTAGTATTTTTGTATGCAGTTGGTGTGCTTGTACGCATTGGCAAAGAGAGCAATGATACACATTTATTATATACTCGCCATAAAATGAAGTAGAGTTAAACTTTTAGGAGTAAGATTATGAGCAAATTTATAATAAATGGAGAGAGGCAACTTTGTGGCGACGTAAATATATTGGGAGCAAAAAACAGTGTGCTTCCATTACTTGCTGCATGTATACTTACTGACGAAAAAATAATTTTACATAATTGCCCTGATATAACAGATGTACATAATATGTTAGCAATTTTAAATAGTTTGGGTGTTACAACCATTTTTAATCATGGTGATATAATTATTGATAGTAGTAATATTAATAGTGAGGTTGTACCGCCAAAACTAGCACACGAATTAAGGTCTTCTATTTTTTTACTAGGTTCAATATTATCAAAATTTAATAAGGCAACTTTATCATATCCTGGTGGCTGTGAAATTGGGGAAAGACCAATTGATATACATCTTAAAGGTTTGAAAGAGTTGGGGGTAGAAATAACTGAGGAAGGTGGTTTAATTTTTTGTAAAAATAATAAAAAAATCACTTCTACTGAAATTGTGCTTGATATTCCTTCAGTTGGTGCAACAGAAAACTTGATGATGGCAAGTGTATTTGCAGATGGTATTGTAACTATTCGCAACGTAGCACGTGAGCCAGAAATAATAGATTTACAGAATTTTCTTAATAGTATGGGTGCTAAGATTTATGGTGCTGGTTGCGGAGTTATTGTTGTACATGGGGTAAAAAGTTTGCATGGAGTAGAATATACACCTATTGGAGATAGAATTGTTGCAGGTACATATATGATAGGAGCAGCAATGTGCGGTGGGGACATAACTTTAAAAGGAATAAATTGTGAATATTTATCATCACTTGTGTCTAAATTATCAAAAACTACTTGCAATATACATACAAAAAATGATATAATAAGGATAAAGTCGAAGGGTAGGCATCCTAAACTTGGAAAAATTGATACAATGTATTATCCGGGTTTTCCTACTGACTTACAATCTCAAATGTCTGCATTAGGTGCTGTTTGTGATGGAATTAGTATCATAACCGAAAATATTTTTGAAACTAGGTTTAAACAAATTCCTGAATTTAGAAAAATGGGCGCTATTGTTGAAGTTAAAGGTCGAACAGCAATTTTTGAGGGAGTACCTAAACTTTATGGTGCAGAGGTTAAAGCCGAAGACTTACGTGGTGGTGCGTCACTTGTGCTTATGGGGTTATTTGCGTCAGGCACAACAGTGGTAAATGATATAAAACATATTGATAGAGGCTATCAAAATATGGAAGTTGATTTACGTGCTTTAGGTGGAGATATTGTAAGAGTAAATTAAGGAAGTGCTTTATGAACAAAAGATTGATTATTATTTTTGTATGTATTGCTGTATTTGTACTGACTTTGGTTGTCGGTGCAGTAGTGTTTACTGTTAGTGATGTAAACATTTTGTTGCAGTCGGACGAAAATATCGCTTTTGATAAGGCAAAAATTTTGGAAACAGGCGGAATCAAAAAAGGTCAAAGTGTTTTTACAATTGACAGAGAGCAAGCAAGCGAAAAGATAGAAAAGCAGTTTCCTAAATTAAAAGTAATCAAGATAGAACGAGTTTTTCCTAATAAAGTTAGAATACATTTAGATACACGTAAGGCTATTTTTAAAATGGCAATTGCAAATACAGATAGTTTTGCAGTATTGGATAGAGAATTTAAAATCATTGATATCATCAATGATGGTAGCGAAGTGTATGGTGACGATATAGTAGTTCCAATAACCGGTTATTCTTATGCTGGGGGTGAAAATCCTTTAGGTGATTTTATAAATAACGATAGCCCAGAAGTTAATAGTTTAAAAGAAATTTTACTATCATTAGAGAGTTTTGAAGTTGTAAATGAAAGAGTACCTGCTACCTTTGAGAGTATAAAGATTATAGACAATACTATTCATATAAAATCTAAGTTGGGTATAACATTGGTTGTTAGAATGGGAACAAATATTTCTGCTAAACTTCAATGTGATGGTATATATAACGTTTTTTATACAATGAACGGAGATGACAGACAATTACCTAATTATTTGTATATGAATAATAATGGTGATATTTCCAATAGTGCAAAATTGGAATTTGATAAATAAAATAGTAATTTAAAATTTAAATTTTATTGTTACTTTGCGTGCGTGTATGCGCGTATAATATAAATATTATAATAATTATAAATATTTAATAATAGCATAAATAATATATACGATAATTTGGGTAAAAAAAAGAAGTGGTAACCCACTTCTTTTTTTATATGTAATAAATATTATAAAAATAAATTCATCACAACTTTATTATCTATTATATTACGTATTATCTCTGCATCTGCTGTTGTAATAACACCTAAGTTTAATACTAAACTTGCAAGTTTCTTTTCTATAGTCAGGCTATCAAATAATTCTGCATCATTTGCTATTTGTCTTAAGTAAGTTATATCCACAGCATTTAATCTGCCATCACCTGTTACATCTCCTAATACAGAAAGATAAATTTCTTCCAATTTTTCGCCACTATCTGAATAAGTTTGCAACTTCCAACCAGTTCCTACTGCTAATTCGTATTTATTATCGTATAAAGCGGAGTCAATACCCTCAACAGCATTTCCTTTGTCATAAATCAATTTTCCTTTATTGTTGAAAATAGATATATTGCTATTCGGAATTGCTATATTACTTAAAAATTCATTTATGCTAGTATTATATAAGATTTTGCCCAATATCAACTTACCACCATTAGCAGTTTGCATAAAATTACTATCATTAACACTATGTATTAAATTTTTATCACTATAATTTACTCGTTTGCCTTCATCATAATATACAAAATCATATTTGTCGCTTTTTACTGTGTTCTCAAAAATAACTTCACCATTACTAATTGTTGCTATCTTGCCATCATCATTATTGAAAAAATACTCTAAAGGGCTTACATTATTATTTGTACTATATCCATCAGTAAATACATTTTTTCCATAATTATCCGCAAGTTTAATACCTATTCTTGAAGATTTACCAGCACTTACCATTGTGTCTGTGATAATAATCTTTTTTCCTGCCTCTAACCTTAAATCAGATGATATTCCATGTGCAATATTGTCATATATTTGCACATTACTTCCAATTTTTAATGTGCTAGGCTTATCTACAGCAACTCCTCCAGCAATTGAATGTAAGCCATCATTAATATTTGATTTACATTCATTTTCAATTACAGAAGTATTATCAAGAGTTAAATTACCTGTATTACAAACAAAAATACCAGCACCTTGTGCAACATTATTATCAAGTAAATTATTTAAGATGTTATTTTTAACTAAACAATCTTTCATAATAGTAAGTCCATCAATTACTGCTGCACCACCACCTAAAGCAAATGATAAATTTTGAAAGTAAGAAACATTGTTAGTAATATTGCAATTAATCATTGTCAATTCCTTTCCTCTTTCATTAAGCACACCTGCGGAGTTACCCATAGTTACATTAGAAGACAAATCAGAATTTTTTACTGTAACAATACTAGTTTTTCCTGTCATAGATATTCCGCCCCCTGCTATAGCGGTATTAAAAGCAAATAAAACATTATCTATATTATAAAAATATCCTTGAAACCCAGTTAGTGCTGTTGTAGCATTTACATGTATTCCCCCACCATAGTTGTTTGCTGAGTTATTTACTATAATTGCATTATTAATTTCCGCACTAGAATTATCTATATAAATACCGCCACCTCGGTATCCTGCTACATTATTATAAATAATGCCATCATAAATTTTTATATTTGAGTTAGTTCTGCCATAAATACCACCACCATATCTTGAAGTATTATTACAAATCATTCCACCATACATATAAAGAGAGGCATCATTATGCACATAAATACCACCACCAAGACCTTGGCCCTCAGTTATACTATTGCCACCGCCAGTTATTTTACCAACTTGTACATTACTGCTAGCAACTTTATCATTAAAAATATTTACATTATTATTTGAATTAGCATAAATATCCCTAAACATTTCTGCATCATAACTACTATCCTTTAGTGTTAAATGACCATATATAATAAATACCATCCCATCACCAATTAAAGTGTTGTTATTTAATCTTCTATTGATAGTATGACCATTCAAATCCAATGTCACATGCAAATTATACGACAAAAAAATTGAACCTTGTTCACCAAAGCCAGCACCAGTACCAAATCTATTTTGTCCGTTATTTGGGGCTATCCAGTCATTTTCCATTCTTACATAAATGTGACTAGCACTTGTAGTTGCTAAATTAACAACATTGTTCCATATCGCAGCCTGTGCTTCACAAGTGCTACCATTTAATAAGATAGGATTTTCTTCTGTACCTTCTTCTGCTGTAGTATCACTATCTGCAACATTAATGCCTGTATTTGCAGTAAAACTTTTATTATCAGCACTTATTACTATAGTATCACTCTCGTTAGCATTTACCGCATACATACATCCAATTAACAATAGACAAGATACTGCTATAACAAAAAATACAATACCTACTCTTTTTATTAGTTTTGCCATAATAAAACCTCCAT
>OFGX01001431.1_pt1 | contig 14275 bp, 17 predicted proteins | sample 1521831 | NCBI WGS metagenome assembly OFGX01 (sample SAMEA3504080, study PRJEB24116) | mouse gut metagenome | biome: mouse gut; feature: mouse-associated habitat; material: faeces | place: Denmark | collected 2011
TATCATTCAGTTTTCTGAATATCACAGCAATCAGTATGCTGAAAAAGGAGAGCAACCATGTATTTTAAAATGTTAAAAGGAAAAATCCATCGGGCAGTGGTAAAACAGGCAGAACTGAACTATGTGGGAAGTATCACAGTTGATCCTGAGCTTCTTAAGGCGGCCGGAATTCTGGAATATGAAAATGTACAGATTGTGGACATTGAGAACGGAAACCGTTTTGAGACCTATACCATTATGGGAGAGCCGGGCAGCGGTATGATCTGCCTGAACGGGGCCGCAGCCAGACAGGTACAGACCGGGGACCATATTATCATCATGGCCTATGCCCAGATGACGCCGGAGGAAGCAAAGGAATTCCGGCCGCAGGTGGTGTTTGTGGATGAAGAGAATAAAATTTCCAGAATTACCACATACGAAAAACACGGACAGATTTCCTGACAGTAAAAAAGAGAAAGGACATCCAATATGTTAAAAGGAAAAACCGTATTGCTGGGGGTGACAGGGGGGATAGCGGCATACAAAATGCCAAACGTGGCCAGAATGCTGAAAAAGCTCCACTGCAATGTCCATGTACTGATGACAGAGAATGCTGCCAACTTTATCACCGCCACCACATTTGAGACTCTGACCGGTAACAAATGTCTGACTGACACCTTTGACCGGAATTTTGAATTTTCCGTGGAACATGTGGCGCTGGCCAAACAGGCGGATCTGGTTCTGGTGGCTCCGGCCACGGCAAACGTAATCGGAAAGATCGCAAACGGCATTGCAGACGACATGCTGACCACAACGGTAATGGCCTGCACCTGTAAAATTCTGGTGGCTCCGGCCATGAACCATAACATGTACCGCAATCCCATCGTTCAGGATAATCTGAAAAAACTGGAACGGTTCGGTTACGAAATCATTCCTCCTGATACAGGTATGCTGGCAAACGGCGATATCGGAGAGGGGAAACTGCCTTCTGAGGAAGTGCTGGTGGAGTATGTTCTGAAAGAACTGGCTTATCCAAAGGACCTGGCCGGACAGAAAGTGCTGGTCACCGCCGGAGCTACACAGGAGGCCATTGACCCGGTGCGTTATATCACCAATCATTCCACTGGAAAAATGGGATATGCTCTGGCCAGGACAGCCATGTTAAGAGGAGCCAGGGTAACGCTGGTAACCGGGGCCGCGGGACTGGAGCCCCCCATGTTCGTGGAGACAGTTCATGTGGTATCTGCAGAGGAAATGTATCAGGAAGTAATCAGCCGGGCGCCTCAGATGGATGTGGTTATCAAGGCGGCAGCAGTGGCAGATTACCGGCCCGCAGAAGTGGCAGAAGACAAGATTAAGAAATCAGAAGGCACATCATCCATTATCCTGGAGCGGACAGCAGACATCCTGGCGGAGCTGGGAAGGATGAAACAGGAGGGGGATTTCCGCGGCATACTGTGCGGATTTTCCATGGAAACCAGAGATCTGGAGGAAAATTCCAGAGCAAAGCTGGAGCGGAAACATCTTGACCTGATTGCTGCCAATAACCTGAAAGTGGAGGGAGCAGGATTTGGAACAGATACCAATGTCCTTACCCTGATTACCGGAACAGATACCATCCGGCTGGAGCGAATGAGCAAAGAGGAGGCATCCGGCGAGATTTTAAACCTGATCCGGAATATGCTGCCTGAATAAATTTTTCCGGATTATATGTCGGAAGAACCTGTGAATATTGGATAATTTTGCCAAAAAAAGTTTACAAAATATACATTTTTTGTTAATGCTGTCTATAGATTTGTTGGTTATACTATAAAAAAGACAGAAATGTTGTAAAACAGCAACAAAGGCGGAAAATGTATGGGTAAACAGATAAAAAGAACTTTCATTTTAAAATACAGTATATTATTATATCTGACGGCGGCTGCATGGTATCTCCTGACAGCAGGAGAGGGACTTCATGCGGCCGTTTCTTTTTTCAAAAATCTGGAAACAGTGCAGACCTCAGAATTCCCTGCCGGTATGCAGTTTCGGTATGAGAAAGAATTTCAGGATACCCTGAACCGTTACGGTATGTTCCGCTCCCTGTACCAGGCAGAATATTCCACTCCGGTGCCGGGACTGGAATCCACGGATATTCTGGGAGAAAGCTGTAATCAGATGGTTCCCCAGGGAATCTGTGTGGCCGGAGATTATATGCTGGTGACAGCCTATGACAATGGAACCTTCATAGGGAATAAATCAGAAAACAGGCGCAAAGTCAACCCTTCCGTATTATATGTGCTGTCTGACCGGAATCCGCAGCAGCGGGAACTTCTGACCACGATTGTTCTTCCGGATATCAACCATGTGGGAGGCGTGGCCTTTGACGGAGAAAACATCTGGATTGCAAAAAGTACCGACCGGCAGTGCAGTATAATTTCCTATGATACCATCCGGCGGGCGGCAGAGTCCGGAAAGAGCAGCTACGAACTTACAGAATACGACCAGAATGTCTCCTGCGGCGCAGTGGCCTCCTTTGTGACCTGGCATGAAAACAGACTGTGGGTGGGGACTTATGCAAACCGTATCAGCGGCACGGGAATGCTCAGAAGCTATACAGTGAACAGGCAGCTTACAGAAGAAGGACAGCGGTTCACACTGGAAAAGCAGGAAGAAATTATAATTCCGGGATTTGCCAACGGAGTTGCTTTTATGGAACAGGGCAATGAAACCTGTATGGCAGTTTCCACCTCCAGAGGAAGGTATTTTAACTCTGACATGTATTTTTATCAGGTAGTGAAAGACCCCTTCACCGGGAGAAATCTTTATCATTGTTATAATTCCTGCGATTTTCCTCCCATGGCAGAAGAGCTGGTGTGTGACGGAGAGAACACATATCTGCTGTTTGAATCCTCCGCCACCTGTTATAGCACCCCGAAATATCTGAAATGCATGTACCCTGTGGACCGAATCTGTGCCTTTTCCAGCAGCAGACTGTTCTGGCAGAACCAGAGAGGAATTTTAAAAGGGACAGATGGGAGAGCAGAGCAGATCTGTCTCAGACTTGCCTCAGACCAGCCATATCAGGAGCGGAAATACTGGCAGCAGTATATGGGGCAGGCAGAAGCATGAAAATCTGTACCGGGAGCCATAGATAATGTGGCAGTCTGCCGGTACTGTTTATTGGAAACAACAGGAAAGGAATCTGTGAATGAAAAAATATGCGGTAATTACAGGAGCAAGTTCCGGCATTGGAGCGGAATTTGCAAAAATACTGGCACAGGAGGGATACAGCCTGATACTGGCTGCCCGTAGACAGGAACGCCTGGAGTGTCTGAAAAAGCGTTTAAAAACAGAGTGTGAGATTGTCACAGCCGACCTTGGAAAAAAAGAAGACTGTTACCGGCTGTTTCAGACGGTGAAAGACAAACCGGTGGAAATCTGGATTAATAATGCGGGATTTGGGAATTTCGGCACTTTTAAAACCAGCAGCCTGCAGAAAGAACTGGATATGCTGGATGTAAACGTAAGAGCCCTTCATATTCTGACAAAGCTGGCCCTGGGGAAAATGGTGAAGCAGAACAGCGGATATATTTTAAACGTGGCTTCCTGTGCGGGACTGATGCCTGCGGGACCTTATATGGCTGCCTACTATGCTTCCAAATCCTATGTGACAAGTCTGACAAGAGCGATTGCAGAGGAACTGCGCAGTGAGAAAAGCCCTGTTTATGCAGGCTGCCTCTGTCCGGGCCCTGTCAACACGGAATTCAATGATGTGGCAAATGTGGAATTTGCTCTGCCTGGAATCAGTGCTGCCAGCTGTGCACGTTATGGCTATGAGCAGATGAAACGGAGAAAAACGGTGATTGTTCCCAAATGTTCCGTGCGGCTGGCCATGACCCTGGGCCGATTTCTGCCCCAGGAGCTGTACATCCGGATAGCGGCCCGTCAGCAGAAAAAGAAAAAATACGGAAGCCGGAAAAAGGCAGGATGTAAACTGTCCTGACAGGAACTCTTGAATGTAATATCAGCCGGGCCGGAGGCTGTCAGAAAAAGGCTGTCATACCGGCGAATGTTTAACGGTTCTGACAGCCTTTTGCATTGTACAACAATAAATACTGTTTAAGAATCAGGGATATTAAACAGGAAGTCCCAGTTTCTGGAACAGAACATTCATGGAAGCATATTCCAGAATTAATATCATGCTGCCCTTAATCTGTGTGCCGGAGATACAGAAACTCTCGTCGATAAACAGCACTTTTTTGCCAAGGGAGCTAAAATTGTGGGAAGGGATGGACAGAATATTGCCCACAGTATCAATATGATCTTGAGGCGGAGTGATATTGATGAAAATATTTGTCATTTTGGCAATGGAATTTACATAAGCGGCAGTGGTGATATTGCCCATTTCCCGCACTACGGATAAATCCATTTCGCTGATATCGTCCAGAGAGGCAATCTCTTTCTCATAAAAAGTATTAATCAGTTTTGCTGCAAATTCTTTCTGTATGATTTGCAGCATCATTCCCTGGATATCCCCCTCTAACATAACGGTCAGTCCCAGTGCGTAATTATCCGGGCCGCCCAGATACTGAGAAACGTCGTCAAAATCAAGCAAATGGATGTTGGGAATTTCTATATCTACAAAGGTATTCAGTAAAGTTGCCAGAGCCGTTGCGGCATTGCCGGAACCAATGTTTCCAATTTCAGTCAGTACACTTAACTGCATGTCATCTAATTTGGTAATGTCTGTTACGCCCATAAGAATCTCTCCTTAAATAATTTTTTTCCATTATATCATAAAGTGAGCAAAAAGGAAAAGTTTATATGAAAAAATAGTACGGGATTTCAGGCGGAAAATTCAGCTGTGGAACGTTGTTTTGCAGTTATTTTTCGTGTATAATGAGAGAAAGAAGAGGAAACAAAAGGGGACGAATATTTCAAAATAAATAAAAATTTGTGAAACAGTTACAGGAAAGAAAGGATAAGTGGTATGGCAATCGAGAACCTGATAGAAAATGTTGACAGTCAGATAGTAAATATCAGAACCAGAAGCCTGGATGTGTCTTTTAATGAATTGTATGATATGTATCTGAATAAAGAACTGATTATATCTCCGGATTATCAGCGTATGTTTCGCTGGGAGCCGGAAAAACAATCCCGGTTTATAGAATCACTGATTCTGGAAATGCCGGTTCCGCCGATATTTGTAATCGAAATAAAAGATGGGGAGTATGAGCTGATTGATGGTTTACAGAGGATATCCAGTTATCTGCGTTTCAGAGGAGAAAAGCTGGAAGATGAGAGCCAGAAGCCTCTGGTTTTGTGTGGATGCGATATCGTTCCTGAGCTGAATGGTCTGACATTTGAGCTTATACCAAAAGCATTGCAGATAAAAATTAAGAGGAGTTTTGTAAGAATGGAAGTAATCCGGAAGGAAAGCGAACCTTCTCTTAAATATCATATGTTTAAACGGTTAAATACAGGAGGCGAATTGCTGTCTGCACAGGAAATCAGAAATTGTACTGTGAGAATATTGGGTTCTAAAGGAATAGATTTTCTGGAGAAGTGCAGTGAAAATAATGATTTTCGAACAATCGTATCTCGAATCGGAAGCGAAAGAGAACGACTGCAATACAGGCAGGAACTGGTATTGCGCTATCTTGCCATGAAAAACGACCTGGAGAGTTATAAATATCCTGTAACAGAGTATCTTACAGACTATCTGGAGGATATTACTACCGGTAAACGGGAATTTAACTGTGACAGAGAGTGGGATATTTTCTGTAAAACTTCCAGATTTTTTGCTGAAAAATTTGGGGAAGATGCTTTTTCCGGAAAGACGAAAAACGAAATATACAAAAAAGAGTTTGTATTATATTATTTTGACGGAATGTTTGTCTCAGTTGCAAAAATGATTGATGCGTTAATAGAATGCGGGAATTTACCGAAATTAGTTGATAAACTGAATGAGATTAAATTCGGGGAGGAACTGAAATTTTATAATACAGGAAGTGTGAATGGTGTAAAAACAAGGATAAGGATATTTACGGAAGGAGTGCAGGAGATACTTGACAGCTGATGAATTCAGAGCAAATTTAGAAAGCGAGCTTGCCTGGAGACAGGAGGAAATTGCTTTTTTTAAAAATCAGTTAAATTATATTTCAGAGAATGATAAGAGCAGATATCGCAAATCATTGGTATTGATTTTGTATTCTCATCTGGAAGGATACATCAAGCTGAGTTTACAGATGTATGTGCAGTATATCAATTCCTTATCTTTAACCAGGGAAGTGGTAAAAGTTGGTTTAAAGGCTGCTTCCATGAATAAAGAATTTAATGCATATGATAATCTGGACAGAAAATGTGAAATTTTCAGAAGAGAACTTCCGGATGATTCAGGTTTGCACAGGTTTTTCAGACGTGTGGATTTTATGTCTCAATACGAGGAATTCATGGGAGAAAATCTGGAGATAGATGACAGTATTATCAACACAGAGTCAAATTTATGGTATGTGGTATTACAGAAAAATCTGTATAAACTGGGACTCCCGGTAGATTTGTTTCAGGAGTATGAGACAGATATTGACGCCCTTGTAAATCGTAGAAATTCTATTGCGCATGGGAATTTTCGTTCCGGTGTTTCAGCAGAAGAGTTTCAGAAATGGGAAAACGGAACAATGGGTGTTTTATCCGGTGTCACAAGATTATTGTATGATTATGCCTGCAATGAAAGGTATAAAAAAGCAGAATAGTATATTGGTTTTAAATAATATGTACTTTATTGTCAGATAAGCAAAGGACAGAAGGGAGGCTGCCATGGAAAAAGATACGCGTCTTGTGAATATTTACATTAAAATACATAATAAACATACCCTGACAGTGGAAGATTTGAAATATCTTGCAAAATATGATCCGGAATGTTTTGAGAAGACATGCAAGAATCTTGTATACCGGCTGCCGGAAACCAGAGAAATTCTGCAGCCTGAGAAAGAAGAACAGCAGCAGGTTCCGGAACCGGTGCCTGTCTTTGAAAAGGCGCCGCCGGACAAACAGCAGATAGAAGCAGTTCTGGCTAATCTGCGGCAGATGGAACTGAAAGAGCTTCCCATTGAAAAGGTAGATTCGGAACAGGTGAAAGAACTGCTGGGCAGCCTCTATATGGAGATGCTGTTTCCCCATAACGATATTGAGAAATTTTTCAATATGGCAGATTATGAAGAATTCTCCGTATTTAACAAAAAAGCGTGAAATATTTAGTTTAAAAATAAACGTCCTTGACATTTCTGACGATTTACAATTAGAATATGAATGAATAATTCTTGTTTATTAGATTAAAAAACAGAGTCGAATAATGTGAAGTATGATAAAGAAAATAGAGGATATAAAATGAGTAACATTTATGAGCAACTTTTATATACCACATTGAGAATTGAATGTTTCAATGAAAACAATAGTTTATTTTCGATAGGAACAGGATTTTTATTACAGAGACCTGTCGGAAATGATATACATAAAATGTACCTGGTTTCGAATAAGCATGTTTTATGTGAAGCAGAATCTATCGCTATTTCATTTACAAAATTAAAAAATAATAATCCTGATACAGGAAATATAATACGTTTTCCTATCAATAATATTAAAGAAAACATTGTATCTCATCCAGATCCTGATATAGATATAGCTATCTTAGAATGCACAGGGCTTTTTATAATGCTACCTAATCAGTTATATTTTAAGTATGTTTCATATGATATGTTAGCAACATTTAATGAACCTGAATTAAATGTTGCAGAAAATGTATATTTTATTGGGTATCCAGATAATAGATATGATGAAAAAAATAATCTTCCTTTAGTGCGTATGGGCTTGATAGCCAGCCATCCAAAATATGATTATAACGGAAATGCTGTTTTTATTATTGATGCACAAGTGTTTCCAGGATCAAGCGGAAGTCCGGTTTATATTGATTTGTCATACGAAAATTTTAAAAATGGTCAAATAGATTTAACAAGAAAAAACATAAAATTATTAGGTATTGTATCAGCTACTATGATACGAAATAATCAATTAAAGTCCATTCAAACGGGAACTCAATTACTTACAGAAGAAGTTTTGGGCTTAGGTATAGTTTATAAAGCAACGGTCATCAAAGAATTAGTTGATAGTTAGTTTTAAAGATGTAAAAGTTCAATCCAGTATATAGTAGTAGTCTAATGTTTAATTTATTGCGCAAAGATATCATAGAGATCGTATCTTGAAAATGATTTTTAGAAGAAAATAGATTTTATTTATCAATAGAGGGTAAATAGCAAAAGAAAGCGAAACTGTCAACAGTCAGAATGAACGGGCTATGCCCGCTGTTGACAGTTTCGCTTTCTTTTGCTTATCTACAGACAAGGAGCGATAGCATAAAATGTTGCCGCTCCCTAAATTATATTTCATCTGTTTCTATTTTTCCATATTCTCTCTCTATTTGTTCCAAATGCTGGATTAATACATATTCAATATAGTTGGTCATAGAACGATGTTCGTTCGTTGCCAGGACACCTATCTTGTCAAATATTTCATCTGACAGGCGCAAGGTAAATACTCTCTTATTGGTTGCCATATCTCTGCCCTCCATTCTGGGGATAAATTTATGATAAACCAATATATAAAAAATATATACATTCGTTAGACAGGTAAGTGATAGCACTTTCTATCTGAATATAGTCTGACAGTATAATAAGAAATTTTTATTCTATCGTAATGGTTTGGATTGGTTCTTGCTCCTTTTCTATTTGTTCCAAATGCTGGATTAATACATATTCAATATAATTAGTCATGGAACGACGCTCCTTTGTAGCCAGAATACCTATTTTATCAAATACCTCATCTGACAGACGTAAGGTAAATACTTTCTTATTGGTTGCCATATTCCTGTCCTCCAGTTTTAGTATAGATAAATGGTAATCTACTTTTTAAAAATAGTATACTGCCACTTGACAGTTAAGTGATAGCACTTTATAGTATAAGAGTAGAAAAAAACAGGTGAATATGTGAAAAGAAAGATGTAGGAGACAGAGAAATGCGAAAAAAAATAAAAGATAAGAGGGATAAGTTTTGGACAGGAAGGGAATCTGATGATTTGAAGGGACATTTGAGCCAGACGGATAAGCATTTTCTCCTGTATGGCTATTTTGTTGTCAATACTCTTACAGTTGTATTGGTGTTATTGATTCTTGGAATCAGTAACCTGTGGGCAGCCCGGCGGAATGCCGCAGATATGGAAAAAATTATGAATGCTATGAAATCCTATGTGGGGTCTGCCACGGAGGATGAATACGACAGGATTGCTCGGACAATACGGAATGATTTTATTCTTAGTGATTATAATGAGGATGTGGAACAATATATTCAGTATATCCCAAATTCATCAGAAAAATGTCCTGCCTGTATGGGAAACTGTCCGGCACAGGCAGTTCTTGTCAGTTTAAATACTGGTGAATGGTATGTGTTGGATCTGTTTGAACAGGGGGAAGGGCCGGGGGATAATCTGGGCAGCGTAAAGGTAGCATTCGGTTACGATGAGGTCAGCCAGACCCGTATCCGTATGTTAAAAAGTCCGGGAAGAAAAGAAGGTTCTGCAAAAATAGAGCAAGGAAAAGGCATTATCAGCATCCATAAAATGAAAGAACAGTTTTGTGATGAATGCGTCAAAGAGATTCTGAAGGCAGTGGAAGGTCAGGAATTGGAAGAACTTGTGCTTCTTGATATGGAAAAGCATGTTTTTTATCCGTTGGAAGATAAAAGCAGGGTACAGATTGGAGAATATATCCTGAAAACAGAATGGAAAGACAGTGTTTGTGAAATAAAAATTAGGGCTGCCAGTGCAGCGGAAGGAACGATGGAGTGAAGAAAGGAGGTACAAAAATGAAACCGAATAATATACAATTACCATCACTGCCGTCAGATATGCCCTTGGAATCCCTGGAACTGATCTGGCTGTATGCGCAGATGTCGGAAAAGGACCAGGGAATGTTTCGTGAGTTTATCCAGGAAAGCCTTAAAAGGGACGGTCTGCATCCGGATGAAACAGAAGTTTCTCAGGTTCTGCGTAATTCCGGTACAGAGGTAAGCACGAATCTTTTGGAGTATACAGACCTTATGGGAAAGCTGGTAGGGACTTTGATTGCACAGGCATGTGAGCTGGCGGCAATTGTTTACCGGTATTACTGCATTGACAAGAAATCAGTAAAAGAAATTTCCAAAGCACTTCATGTACCAGAAGATTCTGTCAGTCTCATAGCACGATATTATGAAAGAAAAAGGAAGTAACGCTGCATCAGCGGCAGTCCACAAAAGTGGTGAATCCATGGAAACAGGATTTACTGCTTTTTTCATTTCTGTAAAAACAGGTAGACGAAATGGTACGGAATTTATAAGAGCAAGTTTCGCCAGAGTAACTCAAAACCTACTTTGTAGTTTTTTCTTGCCTGGCAACCTTGATGGAGATTCTGCTCCCCATACCCTCAGCCCCTACATATTTTTCAAATATGCAAGTTGGTTCCTGTTAAAAATAGTCACAGCGTGATTGTCTTACATTACGGAAAATCAAAAAACTTCAAAAAATAATCCTATTTTCCTTCCCACTAGCGATTCCCAATCGGCTTATATAGTAGGAAGCAAAAAAGGCTTCCCTTGATCAGGCATGATGTTATGGATACATTTTCACAAAGGAATCACAGAATGGCAAGAAAAAAGCCAGACAGAAAAAGGAGGGATTCATGCGATTTACAAAAAGTGAACTGGAGATGATTTACAAATATGAAGCCACAACAAAAGAGGAAACAGTCAGGGCTTTAAGGAACGGACAGTCAGTAGCCAGAGATGATCTGACACGGATCATCATAAGGAATGCTGCCGACAAATTGGAGAAGTTTCCAGAACCGGAATGTAGTCAATTCATAGCGGAGAATAAGGCGCATTTCATAGGACATGGCAGGAGTTCTGTTTTGTGGAGACTGAATAAAGCAAAGGAATGGTTAAAACAGCCGGTATTACAGGGGTATGACATGTTGGGAAGGGAACGGTTTCAGCAGGATACGAAACATATGGTAATCTTTGATGTGCTGAATAATGACAGCCCTGTAGGATTTAGAGGGGAAAGATACCGTTTCTTCCTTTCAGACGAGAGATACCGCAATGCTGTAGAAAGTGAAAAGCGTGGGGAAATTAAAATCCGTAGCCATGCGGCGGTGCTTTCAGGAAAGTTGTATACAGACAAAAAAGCGGAACATGACAGATAACACTTCCATGATAAAAAAGGCAAAAATATGGAAGAAAACACAACAGGGGAATGGAGAACCCGAAAGAAATGTTGAAGAAGGAAGGGAATCTATGCAGAGAAAGAAAAATGTAAGAAAGGAAAGGCCAATCCGGTATGTGGTAGAACATGTATATTCCTGCACGGAGAGTATGGAGGGATTATTAACGGTTGTAAGCGAAGAAGATGTCCGTAAAAATGTGGAGGAAAAATTAAAGAATGACAATATGAGGACGGAGAAGAAAGCTGTCTAAGAAGATAAATTGACGGTTGATACCAGAGGCGGAAAAGGCTATAATGAAGTCAGCGTATTTCTGTCTCTGGATATTGAGTGAATATAGGAGGTCAATATCCAGAATACAGAGAATAAAGAAATATGGACAGCACTTTATGCGAGATTGTCAATGGACGATGGAAATGTTGGCGAGAGCATGAGTATTGGGAGTCAGAAAGCGATCCTTAAACGGAAAGCAAAAGAAATAGGTATCCATTGCTACAAGTTCTATGTGGATGACGGATATTCAGGCACCAACTTCAATAGACCATCGTTTCAACAAATGATTGCGGATATCGAAGCTGGGCACGTGGATTGCGTCATAACGGAAGACCTGTCCAGACTTGGCAGAAATTATCTAGAAAGCGGGGCATATATTGAGGTATTTTTCCCGAACCATCATGTCCGTTATATTGCTGTCAATGATGGTGTAGATTCAGCGAATAGCGGCGAGATGGACATCACTACATTCAAGAACATCTTAAATGAATTTTATTCGCGGGATATTTCCAAAAAAGTAAAATCTGGCAAGTATATCCGTGCCTGCCAAGGCGAATTTATGGGAGTCCATGCTCCCTTCGGTTGCAAAAAAGACCCGGCAGACAAGAACCATCTGATTACGGATGAAGAGACAGCGTCGACAGTCCGTTATATTTTCCAGCTTGCTTTGAAAGGCTATGGGAATAATAAAATCGGGAAAGTCCTTTATCAAGAGAAAATTCCGAAATCAGCCTATTATAAGCAGGAGTATTTTGGGAAATTTTTGATTGCAGATGATGACGCTTATAACTGGAAACAGGAAACGGTTTTCCGTATTCTCCGCAATCCGCTGTATAAAGGTTATTTTTGGGTACAGAGGTATGATAAGAAGCATTTTAAACAGCAGACAAGAGGTTATATCCCGATTAAGGAACGTGTAACTATACCCAGCGACCATGAAGCCCTAGTAGACGAGCATACATGGAATACCGTGCAGGAAATCTTTGACAGGCATACAAAAGTGAAGCCTTGTACTTCTGGTTATGACAACAAGTTCCGAGGGATTTTAAAATGCGCCGATTGTGGAAATAACCTGATTATCCATACGGACGGAAGGAACCCGGACAGACCTTTGCTTGAAAAGACGTATTACCAGTGTCGCATCTACCGTGTAAGAGGGGCGAAGTTCTGCAGCCAGCACCGCATCAGCGCGGGGGCGCTGGAAGAATTGGTTTTTTCCGATATCCAGTTCCATGCAGGAAAAGTCATTAAAAACCGGGAGAAATTCATGAGGAAAGTGCTTGGCCAGATGGATATGTCATCGGCAAACAGGAGGACAAATATTGATAAAAAAGTGACTGTCTTAGAGAAAAAGTTAAAAGAATCTGATAAACAATTCATTAAGCTGTATAGTGACTGGTCGAAGCAGATGATATCGGAGCAACAGTTCCGGTTGCTGTCTGCGCATTTTGAGCAGGAAAAGAAAGACTATACAGAGCAAATCGAAAAGTTAAGAGCGATGGCAGAAAATTTGGAGGACAGCGTAGATAAAGCGGAACGCCTTGCCGATGAAATGGCGGAATGTGCCGAGATTAAGGAGTTGACCACAGAGATCGTCAATCGCCTGATCGAAAAGATTGAGGTTTCGGAACCTCAGACCATCAATGGAGAGAAAGTCCAGAATATTAGGATTTTCTATAAGTTTGTTGGGGAAATCAATTAAAAATCCATTTATGTATCTGCAATACTGGGGGCAGTGATTAAACTGGTATAGTGTCCGGTGACAGCATGGGAATTCTGCTTCACCCAGTCATTTTTTTCTCCATACCACTGTTCAATCCCCTGCATCAGCCCGGAGTAATTCCATGCCAGATTCTCAGCCCAGCTCTGCTGGTTATTTCTGCGGATACTGAAACAGGTCAGCCCGTTTGGACGGGTATGGCTTTCATTTACGGTACTTTCCGCCGCCCTGAGCTGTGCAATCCATTCCAGATCAGAGGACCATTTCATGGGCACATAGTCTGCCATGGTGAGTTTTCGCCCGTTGGAAGGATTGGGATAGCCTTTTTCGCAGGTGTTATGACCATATCAGTGTGAACATCTATTTCTTCACAATGCTGTGGATGGCAGATTTGTCTTTCTGCTCAAAGGTGCCGGAAACACCCACAAGGATATTGCCGTTCCCCGCTTTGCTCCTGTCCGAGGGGCGGGAGGGGGCTGCCTGAACGATGCCGGACATCTGAAACAGCGACAGCGTGAAAATCAGTAAAAACGTGATCAGTTTTGACAGGCAATGTTTTCTTTCTGATGAAACGGGAAGGACAGTATGTTGGGGTTTGGTCATTGTATTCTCCTTTCAGATAAAAATATGGCAGGGTATGGGTGCTCCATACTCTGCCACAGATGCTTTTATTATGTCAGTTTCTAGCCTTTTACACCACCGGATGCAAGACCGCTGACCAGATTCTTTTCGATAATTGCAAACAGAATAACCACCGGAGCGATTGCAAACAGAGAAGCAGAGAACAGATACTGCCATTCAATCATGTTGTAACCGTTAAAGATGTTGATACCTACTGTCAGAGGCTTGTTCAGGTCATCTGAAATCAGTGTCAGCGCCACGGTATACTCGTTCCAGGCGTTGATAAATACAAAAATCAGAGTAGTTACAATACCAGGGGCCGCTACCGGAAGCAGGATTTTTATCATGGCTTCCAGACGGTTGCAGCCGTCTATTTTGGCAGCCTGTTCCATCT
>OFGX01001433.1_pt1 | contig 14251 bp, 4 predicted proteins | sample 1521831 | NCBI WGS metagenome assembly OFGX01 (sample SAMEA3504080, study PRJEB24116) | mouse gut metagenome | biome: mouse gut; feature: mouse-associated habitat; material: faeces | place: Denmark | collected 2011
CGTTGGAGACCCTCTCCCCCATAATCCTCTGGAGCCGGTAGACCTGTCCGAGCATCTCCGAAGGGGAGAGGCTCCGTTCCAGGCCGCCGATGCCCGAAGCGCAGAAGCGGCATCCCATCCGGCAGCCGGCCTGGGAAGAGATACACACGGAATTGCCGTAACTGTAGCGCATCCATACGCTCTCCACCACATTGCCGTCCCAGAGCCGGAAAAGGCACTTGCAGGTCCCGTCCAGCCTGGATTCCCGCTTTTCCAGCAAAACCACGGGAAGGATCTCATACGCCTCCGCCAGCCGGGCGCGGAGCTCCCTGGAGAGGTTTGTCATCTGAAAAATCCTCCGCCAGCCGGACATGCAGCCATTCATAGATCTGCTTTGCCCTGAATTTTTGTTCCCCCATGGCTTGTATCTCTGCCTGCAATTGTTCATATGTATATGCACAGATATCCTTTTTCATGTTTCCTGTTTTTCTTCCTTAATTTGATCTTTGCGGCAGCCCTTTCTCCATACATGCCAGGAAAAAGCCGTCGCTTTTATGGATTCCCGGCAAAAGCTGCAGACATCCCTTTTCCTGCACATCCCCCTTTAGCTCTTCGCAGAGGCTTTCCCGGATATCCCGAAGCGCAAATTCCGGATTCTGTTCCAGAAACCAGTGTACGTTTTCCAGATTTTCCGACGGGTTTATCGTGCAGGTGCTGTAGACAAGCTTCCCTCCGGGCCTGACATAAGCCTTCGCCGCTGTCAGGATCTCTCTCTGAAGCTTCACCAGGCTCTCCAGGCTTTCTTCTGTGACGTTGTATTTCAGGTCTGTTTTCTTCCCCAAAACACCCAGCCCGGAACAGGGCAGGTCCGCGATCACAATATCCGCCTTTTCGGCAGAAGCGGCATCCAAAACCCTGGCGTCCATCTGCCGGGCCTGTATGTTGGACAGCCCGGACCGATCAATGTTCTCCTGGATCAGCCCTGTTTTATAAGCGGTCAGATCCCGGGCCTCCACAGATCCCGTCCCCCGGAGCATCTCCGCCATGTGGACGGCCTTTCCTCCGGGTGCGGCGCAGACATCGATGACCACGTCCCCGGGCTTCGGCGCCGCCGCCTCGCAGACCAGCATAGAGCTTACATCCTGTACGGAAAAACGCCCCTCCCTGAAGCTCTGCAGCTCCCCCAGATAATCCTGGCCTGAGAGATAGCAGGCATAGGGCAGATAGGGATGGGGTTCCAGGCGGATTCCCTCCCCTTCCAGCTCTTTCTGCAGTTTTAAGACTTCCGGCCACACCGCTTCTGCCCCCGTCCCTTTGGAAGGCTGTCCGCCGCCCTCCCCGATGTTCTTAAGAGAGGGCCGGACCCGGACGGTCAAGGGCTTCTCCTTCTGAAACTCCTCCAGCATGGTTTCCACCGGCGTGCTTTCCGGTTCCTCCTCACCGTTATAGTCCACCCTGCTTCCCCGCACCAGCAGACGGTGAGAGTTCACCCCGTAGGGTGTGCAGGTAAACAGGGTCACATAGTCTCCCCCTGCCTCTGCCTGCAGCGCCTCGCCCAGCGATTTCAGGTCATCTTTGTCCACCATGGGCAGAATCCGGTCCACCTCATAGGCAAACACCTTATCCAGTATGTGGATGTAAAACAAATCCCCCTTGTACAGCCGGTCTATATCCGTAAACAGCCTGGCGCTGGGCAGCCCCCTGTGGGCCGCCAGCACGCTGTGGTTCCCGCTCCCTCCTATGGGGAGTCCCATGCCGCTTAAATGTCCCACTCCGGTCTGGAGCACTTCCTCCCCCGTGCCATGGTACAGCGACAGCTTCAGATCTATCTTCGGTATGGAAAGGTACCCCATGACACCGTCCCCGGAAGGGTTCAGCACCTTCCAATATGCCGTGTCCTCCATTTCCTCCCCTGCTTCCCCAAACACATCCCCGTAAAGGCTGTTCTGTGTGATTTGACGGTTAAAGTCCTGCGCCGCATCCCACTCCCGGGTGTAATCCTCCGGCTCCAGTACCGCCACAGCTTCCTCATAGGTAGTGATCAGCTGGTTCTGCCGATAGGTGTTCCACTGGTCCGACAGCGTAGGGTAACACAGAATTCCCAGGCCTGTGAGAAACAACATGCCCAGAAGGATTTCTGAGATTTTCCTTATCATGGCTCCTCCCCTTTTCCGGCATTATTGTGTTCCCTGTTTTCCGTGCAGTCCTGCCTCCCAGCGGTTTCCCGCTTTCCTTTTTGGATATCCGGCCGGGCGCCTTCTGCGTCCTTTCCGCTCCCTTCCCTTCTCCTTCGCCTCTTTCCGGGTGTTCTGTCCGAAGCTCCCCCTTCCGTTCCCTGCCTCTTCTTCCATCTCCTGTCAGCCAGGTACAGCAAAAATATGAACACTCCTGTCACTGCCAGGCCCACAATAACCCACAACAGATAACTGGTGTGGAGGCTGGGCCCCACAAGCAGGTGCATGGGCTTTTCCCCCTCAATCTCCCCTTCTTCCGTCCGGTGCCCCTGCACCAGAAGACGATGGCTGTTCACCCCGTAAGGCGTACAGGTCAAAAGCGTCACCAAATCTTCTCCCTCCTGAGCTTCCAGGGGGTCTGTGTCCGTTGGTTCCACCACCGTAATTTTGTCTACCTGGTAACAGAGCACCCCGTCCAGAATATACAGGAGGAAGTAATCGCCTTCCTCCAACCGGTCCAGGTCCGTAAAAAGTGCCGCGCTGGGCAGCCCGCGATGGGCAGATATTACCGCGTGCGTTCCCTCCCCTCCCACGGGAAGCGAGCTGCCTGCCAGGTGCCCAGCACCTTTCTGGAGCACATCTTCCTCCGTGGTATGGAATATGGGAAGTTTTACATCTATTTTCGGGATTTCCACATATCCCATCATGCCATCCCCTGCCAGGTTCAGACTGGCCAGGTAGGCCCTGTCCCCTCCTTCCGGCAGCTGCGCCTCAGCCGCCGCGAAAGAATCCGGAAGAATATAGGGAACCAGCGCGTCATTGTAGGCATGCGCCTTCTCCCACTCGCCTTCATAGTCGATTTTTCCCGACTCTTCCATTCCTGAAATCGTTTCCTCGTAGGCAGTAATCAGCTGCGACTGCCGGTACTCATTCCACTGGTTTGCCGCAAACGGGTACAGCAGCAGGGACAAACCGGCTAAAAATAATACGGGTACTATTATTTTTGTAATTCTTTTTTTCATCCGGCCTCTCCCTGTAGCTGTAGTTTTTTTGTTCGTGCCGGCCCCCGGAACCCCGGGAACCGGCTGTGTTTACAGTTTCTTAACCTTTTACTCCTAAGTACGTTTCGTTCTTTCCTGCCTTCTGTGCCGCGTCATATCCGGCAGTTTATGTTTCCCCGGCCCGGAATTCTTTATTTTCCGGACTTTCTGCGGCTTACAAAGTACAGCCCTGCGGCAATGATCATGATGGCGCATCCTCCGATAGTGAATATGGTGGTACCGATGCCGCCGGTGGAAGGAAGGGAAGAAAGTCTTGTATTGGGAATTTCCGTTGTTATGATCTCTGTTACAGTCGTTCCGTCTTCCTTTTGGGTCTCTGTCTGAATCCCCGTCACAGTCTTGTTTTCATCATATGTTGCCTTATAAGTGGTGGAAACCCCGTCAATTGTGATGGTATAATCTTTCAGCGTGCCGTCCTCATTATAATTGGCGGAAATCTCAACCGCATATTCCTTGGTATTCAGTGAAAACCCTTCCGGTGCCTTGGTCTCCTTCAGGGTATAACTGCCCGCATCCAGACCCTTGAAACTCAGATAGCCCTTTGTCTCCTCCTCATTACTTGATGTGGAGGTGTATACCTTATTCGTAGCAGTATTCTTCAGCTCAAACTCTGCCCCGCCCAAAGGTACGATCTTCGTTGTTGTCACTCCATTAACAGTTTCCGATACCACCTCTCCCTTGAGCAGCTCCTTCGTTATGGTATTCCATGTTGCGTCCGAGTCTCCGTAAGGCCTTACGTCAATACCAAATGTATAGGTATACGTGATATCTTCCGTCTCGTTTGTATACGGCTCACCATTGGCATCCGTTCCCGGCTTGTTTGTGTATGTCAGGGTCGCCTTGTTGGTATTAGGGTCAAAATTTATTCCCGCCTTATCTTTGTCCAGCGTGGCATCATATTTTACCACCACATTCCTGACCGTTTTTCTTCCCTCATCGGAAAGAATATAGTCTTTTTTGAAAGTAATGGTGAACCCATTCGCTGCTTTCGTTATTTCATATGTTTTTTCAATTGCCTCTCCGGTTATTTCGGTATTGTCTACATAAACTTTCACCGAATCCTGGTTGAGTGTCAATCCTTCGCTTAATTCGTCCTTCACTTTTACGGTGGCGTTTTCATACTCTTCACTGTAAGAAGGAATGACTGTGTCAATCTGGAAGTAAACTGTCTCTTCTGTTGCCACATCAAAATCTGTCGTAGCGTTTCCGTTCTTATCAACAATTTTTTTGTCAACACTGGGTTTGGTGGACTTTGCGTAGACATCCACCCCATTGATTGTAAAACTGCTGTTGCTGTCCAGAATGCCCCCTTCCAGGGTATTATTGTCTCCGGAAGCATTTGCATAGTAGACACCTACCAGCATGGGATTATAGACATCCGCCGTTCCGGTGATCAGTACCAGCCAGTATCCGGCGCCAAGCTTTGCCGTGTAATCGGCTTTTCCCTTTTCATCCGCATCACCGGTTGTCTTCACTTCTCCCTGGGTAAATCCACTCTCCGAAGTGAGTGCCGTCAGTACGGACGAATCGGCGGCGATATCGGTTATTTCCTCTGCCGTCGGCGCCGTAGCCGTTGCTACGATACTTATTGCCGCATCTCCCTCTCCTACCTTCGCGGATTCATAACCTTTAAATCCTTCTGCACTGTTGGCATCATACACCGGGTTTACAATCCGGTATGCCGTCACGGTTGCATTTGCCTCCACATTTTTTATGGTGACATCGGCTTTGTCATCTGCGCTGGGCTTTCCGGTTATCGTTGTGGAATTGGTAGCGGGTGCCGCAGGCGTCTGGCCCTGCTGGTCATTTTCATCCGCCAGTGCCGTTACCGACATTCCCAGCACCATGGCCATGGCCAGTACCAGACCTAAGATCTTCTTCATCTTTTTCATACTTTTTTCCTTTCTTGTTGTTTGTTTTTGTTTCTTACTGCTGTCTTATCCGTCCGCTGTGTCTTTCCGGCAGTTCCGGACTGTTTCTCCCCGGACTGCCCCGGCCGGGGCGGCTGCCGGGGATGTTCTTCATTTTTCCAACAGGCCACCACCTCCTTCACCGGTGTTTGTTTTTATATGAGACCAGTGACGCCGCCAGCATCAGCAGAATGCCCCCGGTCAGATACCAGTAGATTCCCCTTCCCCCTGTACTGGGAAGTTCGTATATTTTGCTGTTTATAATCGTGATTTCCACCACGTCATCCTTGTCGTTTACCTGAATGGAGCCCACGATATCCTTATCATATTTCCCGTCGTCCACCACGGCCTTCAGACTTCCGTCCGCTTCCCCGGTTACCTCTATCTTGATCATGTCCGGCAGGACCAGGTAGCCCCCGGGCGCCACAACCTCTTTCAGGTAATAGACGGTGCCTGCCTGAAGTCCCTCGAAGGTAACGGTACCGTCAGGGCCGGTTGCCGGACTGTCCTCCCGCGCAAACTTACCGTTGATTCCGGCTGTGGGAGAAGTGTCTTCCTCCCGGCTTTCAGCCGTGCTTCCAGCCGTGCTTCCGGCCGTTTTTCCCGGTTCGGCTTCCCCGCCTCCCGGTACAACCGGATTCGTCCCGTCCTCATCCCGGAAAAGCATGAAGCGCGCTCCCGGCAGACGCTCCCCGTTTTCGTCCACTTTCACCATACGCAGATCCAGCTTGTGGGGCACAAAATAATTTTTAAAAGTGAATGCCAGACTTCCTCCCGCCGTCAGTGTCCCTGTCTGCTCCTGGGTGGTCTTCGCATTTCCCTCCCGGTCGGAAGCAGGCACCACACTGTACTGGGGTGTCCCCGTCACATCCTCCACGATCTTGTAAGTTCCGGGGGCCAGATACGGGAAGCTTGCCGTCTCATCCGCCTTCAGCCGGAAGGTTCCGTCCCTGGTGTCATGGCCGGATTCCCCTATGGTATAGTAGGCCTTCTGGGGCGTCTGACTGCCATCCGGATCCACCTTATATATGGTAAAGCAAAATTCCGTGTCGGAATTTGCCGGCGCTTCCCCGTTTTCCTTCTCCACTCTCTTGGTGACAGTCAGGCCATCCAGGGGGCGGTTGCGAAACTTCCACTCGCTTATGGAGCCGGTGGTGTTGGTATAGCCCACGGGTCTCCCGTCACGGTCCAGCGGATAACTCTGTGTGTAAAACCGTTTTCCCGCCACCGGTGATACGGCAGAGTCTCCTTCCACGGTATCCTTTTCTTCTTCCGGGTTCCGGGCCACTTCCCTGACACTGTATTGCTCCTTTGTGTCAATGCCCACAAAGACTGCCGTCTGACCGAACTTCAGGGTAAACTGCCCTTTTTCATCCGTAATGCGGTATGGCAGGGCTTCTGCGGGTCCGCTTCCGCCCTCTTCCGGGTTCCGGTTCTCATCCCCTATGAGCAGTTGTTTCGTTCCTGTATCGAAAAGGTAGTATTTCGCACCCTGCCAGAGCGTGCTGTCCCCATGCCGCAGTTCAAAGGTAAACTCCGCTTCCGGATCTGCCTCATATCCTGGCTCTGTCTCCTTGGACACTCCGAAGGATGCCTCCGCATTGGTGAATTCCAGCATTGTCCAGGAAACCGTCTTTCCCATCTTTATGGCATCCGTGGTGTAACCGGCCAGCTGCTCCGTCTTATCCGTCAGCCCGGTACTTCCTATGACCCGCCAGTCCTCCGGCAGATTCAGTTCCCTTACCTCATACTGCATTCCCGTGGTGATCTTCCGTCCGTTCACATCCGGCTCCGAGAAAACCGCCTTCTGGTTCGCCTTCAGTGTGAAAATTCCTTCCGCATTTGCCGTGTAATCCTTATCCGTGATTTCTTCCCCGGTATCCGTGTCCCACAGCTGGTATCTGCCCTGAAAGGGCCTGCCGTTGAGAGTCAGCCGGAAAGTAAAGTCCGGATTCCCGGGAAGCACATATCCCGTTTTTCCCAGCACGGGAGCCACCGTCTTCCTGACCTCCAGCACCGCATCCCCGGTGCCGGTTCCCTGGGGAACGTACTCATTGGTGAAGGAAACCGCTGCCGCAATCCCCGTCAGTGTGCCGGAAGCATATGCATTCTGTTCCCCGTCCTTCTCTTCCGGTTTCGCCTGGCGGTATCCTTCTTTCTGCTCCTCCGTCACCCTGTACTCGGCGCCCTCCCGCAGTTCCCGCACATCTTCCGGCAGAAATTCCGCCGTCCAGCCCGCCTTCAGGAAGAAACGGCCCTCCCGGTCCGTCCGGTAAAGTTCCGGCACATTTCCGTTTACCGGTTCGTTGGCGTATCGCTCCACACGTTCCCTGGTACCATCCTCATTTATCTTCCAGGAATAGACATGATACTTTTTGTTTGCGGCCGCCTTCCCGTCCAGGGTAAGCCAAAACCAGAATTCCGTTTCAGCCACTTCCTCCCGGACCTCCTTCGGGATCTCTGCGTTATTCAGGCCAGTTACCGTCTTGGTCACCGACAGGCTGTCGGACTCCACCGGCTCGTTTTCGAAAACTATGGTGGGTACTGTTTTTTCTGCGGTGCTTTCCGCCGCTTCCGCGTCCAGAGGCCCCAGGCTTCCCCCCAGGCAGCAGATGACCGTCAGGAAAGAAATGATTTTTTTCATCCATGGAAACGTCTTCATGTTTTCTTTCAGGGGCCCCCGGCGGGAACCCCCTCTCCTCCTTTCTCTCATCTGCCGGACGATTCAGGTGTCCAGCCATATTCCATGGTGGATTCCTCGCTGGCCCCCCATGGCCGGCCTGCCGGGTCGTCATCCTGGTTCCAGCCCACATGGAATGTTATTGTGGGCGGTTCTCCCAAAAAGAGACTAGTGGCAAACGCATCTTCCATCCCATCCGGTTTTCCGTAAATAAATACTTCCTTAAGATTAGGGCAGAGAGTAAACGCATACCCGTATATTTGCCTCACATACCCCGCAATGTACAGTGTAGTCAGCTGTTCTGCCCCGCCATACGCCCTTTCCCGGATTTCCCCGACGCTGCCGTTGATTGTCACATTTTTCAGATTACGGCAGTTCTGGAACGCTTCTGTGCCGATGATGCCTACCGTCCCATCAATCACCAGGCCGGTCAGGCTGCTCTCCTTGAACGCACCTTGTCCGATTGCCTCCACTTTGCCGTGAATCGTAACCCTTTGCAGGTTTTGATGGCCGGCAAAGCCCTGGCTTTCTATTGTTTCAATCTTTCCGTTTTCTCCGATGACCAGCTCCTTCAGCTGCCGGAAAGCATTCCCGTATTTCCGGCCAACGCTATTTACCGTTCCGTCAATCACCAGGACTTCAACCTCATTGTCCCAGCCAAATGCATTTTCTGCCCCTGCCTCATTCCCGGCATAGTCATGGAATATTACATCTGACAGTACTGTCACTTCCTTTAATCCGGCCCCGGCAAACGCATAGTAATAAACATCTTTTAGATTTTCCGGCAGCGTCAGCTTCTCCAGTCCGGTACATCGCTCAAATGCACTCTTCCCAATCACCTCCAGGGAAGCAGGAAGGTTTACCTCTGTCAGTCCGGAACAGTTGGCAAATGCCAACTCTCCAATTTCCCGCACCCCGGGCATTTCGATGGTTTTCAGGTTCTCACAATAGTAAAACGCACTCTTCCCTATGGTTTTTACACTTTCCGGAAGTGATATTTCCTGCAGACTTCCACATTCATGGAATACAGATTCTTCAATTTCCGTGACTCCTGCCGGAATATTTATGCTCTCCAGTGAAGTACAGACCGCAAATGCACTCTTGCCAATAGACCTTACGCTGTGGGGAATTTTCACACTTCTCACTCCCTCCTGCCGGCGAAATGCCTCCTCGCCGATCCCGGTCACATGGTAGACAATACCGTTCTGCAGAATATACTCCGGAATTTCCACATCATATCCCTGCTCTTCCTTGTACAGCGGCACCCATTCTGTCCCATATGTCCCATCCTCATTTCTGGTAACCTTTGTCACTCCGCCGGCATTGACATCATCTCTGGTCAGGTTGGTCTCCGGCCCCTCCTGCAGGATCCTCTCGATCAGCATCAGGTTATCCCCTGCTTTTTGCAGAATTCCGTCCGCATCATTTTCCTTCTGCAGATTCCCCAGCCGGAAAGCCATTTGGGTACCCGGATCGTCGTCTTCTGCCTCCGACACGGACCACTCCGCATCGCCGGGCAGCTCCAGTTCCGCATATTGTCCGTCCTCAAGCAGGATTTCGCCTCCGCTGCCCGTTTTGTCATCCCTGACAAAGCTGCCGGAATCACTGTCATACACCGTGTAAGTCATTCCCGGCCTGCTGATATAGCCTATGTTATTGGTGTTCTGTCTCAGGAACATGGTAAAAGTTTCGTGATACGGTTTCTCCGTTCTCTTCTCTACCCGGACTTTTGTCTTCTGGTTGGAATTGACAAGAATGGTTGCGTCATTCCAGTCAAGCCCCATGTCATACCTTCCGGCCAGTTCCTCCGTACTGTAACCTACCAGGGTTCCCCAGGCTTCATCCGTTCCTGTTCCCGGCCCCGTAAGTTCCACAAGCCTCAGTCCGCCCTCTCTGAAGCTCCCTGTCAGATTCAAAAATACGCGTTCCTCCAGGAACTGTACTGCCAGGTAAGTATTTTCATCCCTGTCACGGCTCAGGACAATCTTCCCGTCTCTTCCGGTCTTCTGTATTGCCGGGGAGGAACAGTACCTGTCCTCATCCCTGCCTTCCATGATGATGTACTCCACACCTTCCGCAGCGTTCCAGCTTCCGGTCCGTTCACTGTACCTCTCCACGCGCCATACCAGTTCCTTTCCGCTTCCCACGGGATGGGAGCCCGGTGTCATCTGTTTTTCAATTTCCGGCTCCTCCCAGCTCCTGATTTCATTCCGGAGCGTGGCAGCCGGACTGGTGTTTACATTTCCGGAGACGCCCGGTACCCTGGGACTGATCACGTACTTTTCTGTCAGATCCACATAGAACGGATCCACTTCCTCCAGTTCATACTCCGTATCCTCACCCACACTGATGGCATAGGACATACGGGGATTGATGTTGAAGGAACCGCTGTCAAAGGCAAGAATTGCCTCCGCATCACAGTCTGTATCCCTCCATTCAAATTCACTGCTTTCCGTGCCATCGTCATTATAACCATACTGCTTTCTCAGAATTCTCCAGGTATTTTCCCCTTCCTCCGAACCGGGTTCTATCCTGTATATTATGCCGCTTTCTTTCTGGATGCAGGTAATGCTTACTTGTGTTTCCCCGGCAGTCCATGGATTCCAGTCCGTCCAGCTTTCTTCCCCTTTCTTCCTTATCTTCAGATGTACCCTTACATCCAGGGCAGTACTCCTCCAATTGACCCGGTCGGTTTCTTCTGCAAGCGCGAAAAGCTCCCACCGTATTTTTTCCTTCCCTTCTGCTGTCTGGTCAGGACCCTGCATCATCGCCTTCAGCTCATCCACACGTCCCGCCATGCCTGCAAGTTCTTCGCTTGCCTCTGTCCATTCTTCCGGCCACTTCTGCGCCTCATATTCCTTGTCAAGAACCAGCAGCCCCGGCGAGCCATTGAGGAACTCCCCGCTTCCGCCGTTTTCATCAAAGGTTATCTCCATGGGAGCGCCCACGGTCACCCGGACAGCACTGTCCCCAAGGGTCAGTTCTTCTTCCGTTCCCGCAGGTGACAGCTGTGGATATTTTTTCCCCTCATGGTCTTCCTGTACCTCCCAGACAACAAATTTCTCCCCTTCTTTTCCAAGGTCCTCAAAGACTGCCGTCTGCCCTGTTTTCAGAAAGAATCGTCCCATTTCATCTGTGCGATGCTGTACCGGGCTGCCTTGCCCATCCCATTCCGTCAGTTCCCTGCCGTTTTCCAGGAGCCTGTATTCCCGGTTTGCCAGGAAACGGAAATCGTCCCCTGTTCCCTGTGCCAGGATCATGGTAAAGGGCACATCCGCCACATCATCCGAAAGTACGGTTTTGGTAACGGAAAGAGGGCGCCTCAGGTATTGATTCACTATGGTCTCTTCCGCCTTGTCACCGTATACAGGCATGGTAAATTCGATACCTTCGCCCTCTGCCAGGGGCACAAATGTACCTCCCTCCAGCTTCCCGGGCCGGTAATCCCACTCTTCCCCGCTGTCAGGCCTGATCTCCAGAATCCTGTAAACGGCGCCTGCCTCCAGCTTCCCGATCCGGATCACCTTTTCCGCGCACTGCGCGGAGAATCTGCCATCGCTGCCGATAATTCCCCCCGCCGGTACGGACGGTTCCTGGGTCTGATTCCCATCATCCCCTGTTTCTCCCGTTCCGGTTCCTTCCGGTGTTTCATCCGGCTGCGGTTCCGTCTCCCAGCCTTCTTCAGAGTCTGCCGGGCCTTTGTCCTTTTCCACCAGTGTCCAGGTGTTATTGTCCACGGTTCCGTCCACCGGTACCCATTCCCATTTCGTGCCTGTCACATTTCCGTCCGCATCCTTTTCCTGCACTTCCTGCCTCTTCTGCAGCTCAAAGGTAAAAATTTCCGTGCAGTCTTCCGGATCCTGGTTGGCAATCTCCTTGGTCAGGCAAAATTCCCGCCACTTGTAACGGTTCGTTATGACCTGGGATGCCCCCCTGACAGGAACCACTCCCGTAACCGGGTCGTTTATCATCCACATGTCGCTGACCGGACTTCCATTTTCATCCGTATCATAGACTTCCGTCAGTTCGTACTCCGTATTTTCCTTTTCCAGTACAAATGCAAGGATCCAGCCTTCCCGGATGGTGAAGCTTCCATCTTCACCGGTTTTCCGAAATTTTTTATCCCCATTTCCGTCATTTCCCGGAAAATCCAGAATCTCCGGACTGTAACCGTTCAGCCTCACGCTGTCCACCAGGCAGTATTCCAGGGACGCCGGCTGATATTCCCCGTTCTCATCCTTCAGCCTTATCCGGAAAGAAAAGGTCTTGTCTGCCTCTGTCAGTGTCTCTTTGATATCCTCCGGCACATTCTCCAGGTTCTTCCGCACATACAGCACGTTGCGGTAGGTGTTCTTTATGTCATGGAGATATGTGTTCAGTCCGCTTACCTTATTGTTATCAGGATACTTTTCATTATCGTACTCGTCATCCTCCGGTTTCCAGAAAAGGTTCTCCTCTTCCTCCACAATGACATGTTCCGCATCGGCCACACTGTCAAACACGGCCCTCTGGCCTGCCTTCAGGGTGAAATATCCTTGTTCGTCCGACGCATAAGGCCGGTCCTGCACCTGGACATAGCTGTCTTCCGCGCCGTTTTCCCCGGGTATCAGATTCCAGAGCGTATAGGCCTTGTTTGCCAGGGGTGCAGGCACCATCACCGGTTTTCCCGTCTCCCCGTCCAGGATGATATTCCCGTCCGCATCCCTTTCTTCCGTCTCCCGGTAAACACGGAAACGGAAGGACTCCTCCCGGAACATTTCCGGTACCTGGCTCACATCCCGGAAGCTCTTCCTGACTTCCAGGGCATGCCCTGCTCCCAGACGCACACGGACAGACCCGCCATCCAGTGTCACGCCATCTCTTCCGATTCCATTGTCATCCACCGGCACCGAATAATAGGAAGGGTTGTTAAATGCATACCTGAATATTGTATTCTCCCCTGTCTGCGTGTCTTCTTCCCCGGCAGGAGCCCTCATTTCGATCTCGAAGCTCAGGGCATTGCCCTTAGAAAGGACAAACTCCTTCCCGTCCGCGGCATTCCTCAGGTCTACCGCAACGGATCCCACGGTTTCCATGGCCAGGGCCCTTGTGATGGCAGCATCCGCCACATCCCCGGCTTCCGGATAGTCCTCCCTGTACTGCCGCTCCAGGTCGTCCAGCTCCTTCCGGCTGTGGCTGTCCCTATAGTCCCCGATCTTCCCGGCCAGTTCTTCCGGCGTAAGGTTATTTTTATAATTTTGGATAAATTCTTCTTCCTGATACCAGCCGTAGCCATTGTCAGGATTCAGGATATCGGTTACCGGAATTTCACTCTTGTCTGTGTTTTCCGTTCCCAGTTCCGTCATTTGCAGTCCGTCGTCCCCTGATGGCATCCATTTTGTGGTTGCCGCATTTCTGGCAGTGTTGTACCATACCTGCGGCTTTACGCCCAGGCCTTCCAGTCCTGCAAAATTTACCTTCCGGAATGTGCCGTACCATTTCCGGTTTTCCTGGCCAGTGAAATAAGAGCTGTTCTGGTCATCCCTGCCGGCCCTTTCCACCGCCGCATTTTCCAGGTGATCAAACACTACCAGGTCTTTCAGGCCTGCCTGAGGGGTTTCCACCGTGATTTTATAGGTATAGCCTTTTCCCTCTTCCACATAGGCGCTGTCCCCGTAAGTGACAAAAGTGTCAGAATCCGCACGAACTTCCTTGTGAATCACGGAACCTGAGCCGATTGCCTGGTCATCCCTGGCCAGGCAGGCGGCATAAAGGATATTTGCCTCTCTCCCTGCATTGGCCGGATTAATTCCTTTCCCGAAAGGTTTGTATACCCCTGCCGCTCCGGTCTCCGGATCCCGCTCCGGCACAGTGCCCTCCTGGTATACTTTGTAATTCCCTTCCGTCTCGCCCCTTAGTGCGGTATCCGCGTCCGGGGCATATTTTTCCACATCCGGCATAAAGGCGCTGATATTATACTGCTTCTCAACCTGTTCCTTGTCATTCCATGCGTAATAGGCACGGAATGACACGCCCCAGCCTTCCACCCATTTTCCATCCGTATATATGGACGGGTCGTCTTCCGCATATTCCAGCCGGAATGTCACCATGTCCCTGCCGGTGCCCATCCAGTCATCGGTGACTTCCGTGGTCACTGTCACATCCTTTTCGTCCCAGTAGTTGGTCCGCTCCCTGTAATATCCGTAATGATCCAGCTGAGTGATCCTTCCCGCAACCACTTCCACAGAGGGGTCAAAAGTGACGCCATAGGGAAGCAGGTCGTAAAACATCACGTATTTCCTGCCCGGGCTGGCAATCCCCATGTTTCGCAGGTATCCCATGCCCTCCTTGTCATATACCAGGTAACCGTCATAGGCAGTGAGGTAATAGTCAACCAGTACACGGTTTCCCGCCACATCGTTGGTGGTTTTCGCCCTTTTGTAGGACCGGGCTTCCTTTTCCAGGCCA
>OFGX01001441.1_pt1 | contig 14187 bp, 15 predicted proteins | sample 1521831 | NCBI WGS metagenome assembly OFGX01 (sample SAMEA3504080, study PRJEB24116) | mouse gut metagenome | biome: mouse gut; feature: mouse-associated habitat; material: faeces | place: Denmark | collected 2011
CCGCTTCCGCTTACTCTATTCTCCCCAGCATAGCTGGGGGATTAGGGTTTTCATTTAGAGGCCATTTTGATACTTCACCAGAAAAGGGGGAGCATCAGATCGGTTGACCTTGCCGGATATATGGGATATTCAAAACCAAGTGTCAGCCATGCGGTAAAGAACCTGCGGACTGGCGGATTTCTGGTCATAGATGAAAACGGCTGTCTTTGTCTAACCGAGAATGGACGAACAGTCGCTGAAAAGATTTATGAACGCCGCCAATTTTTCATGGAGCAGCTAATCGCCGCTGGTGTCGATCAGGAAACAGCGGAGCAAGACGCCCACCAGATAGAACACGCAATCAGCGACCTGTCATTTCAAAAGCTGAAAGAAAAAGCACAGCAGACTAATTAGAGCATTCATAAAACAATATCTGATGGCGACACTCTTTCGGGAATATTGGATGGGCTTGATGCTGCACAACACTTCGTTTTGACATTCCCATCCAATATTGCGAAACGGATACAGATTTTCCCTTTTCAATAATGCAGTATACAAGGGTCAAATGTGGAGGGAGGTGGTTTGAATTGGGAAGTTAGCTGTTCTTGACATATCGGAATCCGGCAAACAAATTGGTGAGAAGTTGCTTGCTCTGTTAGATGTCAGCCAGCAACAGGAATTGATGCAGTATGTTCTCGCACAAGCGCAAGGCGGCAATCCCGATATTTTCCTACACAGTATTTCTACCCACACTCCAGCCATCAATCCTGATGCCAAGTTGACAGAAGTTCAAGCCGAAGATTTGTATTTCTGTCTGGAAAATAGGATTGTATATGTCCGTGAAACCGAAATCATGCTGACAGTGAAAGAGTTCGACATCTTCGCTTTACTCATCATGAATCCTCGCCGCGTACTCACCTATGAGATGATAATAGACCTCGTGTGGCACGAAAATCTTGACTACTACTCCCACAGGGCAATCAACAATCATGTCAGCAACCTCCGGCACAAGCTCAAAGTCACACCCGAAACGCCGGACTATATTAGGAGCGTTCACAGCATCGGTTACAAATTCAATCCGAATATTGAGCTTCTTTGAAGCCCTGGTCGCATATTGCGGCCGGGGCTTTTCTCTCGGCAAAAAGCAGGATTTTTCTTGGAGTGTTCCCGGACTATCCTCGAAAGAAGCTGAAGAACTGTCCGTTATAGTTTTCTCAGATAGAGGAGAAGGACAGGCGCATCGGACAGATGCCGTCCAGAATATGGAGAACACCGACATGACAGTTTTTTCAAATCTATGTTCAGATACCAGCCGTCAAGATAATACTACGGCTTTCCCGTCAATGATAGAATAGGCAACCGCCACGAATAAGGCCATCGCCCCGATGGAATTTCCAGATGCCCTCCATTACCTGATGAAGGATCAGAAGATGACAGTGGAGCATCTGGAGGAAACCTCGCTGATCTCGACCCGCACCATCATCCGTCTGAGCAACGACCCAGACTATGGTGTGACGAGGGAACACATCGTGGCGTTATCGGTCGGCCTGACACTCCCGCCAATCATCAGCATGGAACTGTTGCGGAAAGCGGGACTTGTGATGAAGAACACTATGCGCCACAATACATACTGCATGGTCCTATGTGAGATGTATTCGTGCAAGATTGAAGCTGTGAACCAATTCCTCGTTTCTCTCAACATACCGCCGCTCACAAGGCTGGGGGCGAAGATGTAACGGGAGGGGATTTTACGGGGGTGCGCTACTTGGTTATACCGAAACTTCTATTATACCGAGGCTTACGGAGCAGCCACTGTATTTCAACGATTTTTTAAGATAATTCGGTATAACATTTTCTCCAAGATCCGGCAATCTTGCTGGCGCCTCATCGGACAGATGCTCAAATTCGGTATAATACTTCTCGCACAAAAACAACGTATCCATGATAATAGACAGGGCAGACAGGATAATGTCTGACCATTATCAAAGGAGGCGTTTTGCCATGGAACAAAACACAGTAACCATCAACCAGCTGATTGCGCAGATATTGGATGAGATGAGGCGAATCGGTTACAGTGAGACTACGATCTGGAGGTATTATCAGCCTGCCATGGGGCAGTTCCGGAAATACTATGTGCAGACCGGACAGGCAGCATACAGCCCAGAGATCACGGATGAGTATATCAGCCTGAACAAGGAAAGGTATGAGCGCGGAGAGGTCACCTACCAGTCCTTCAAGAAAACACGGTATGTCGGCCGCAGGATGAATGAGTTCTTCCTGAGTGGACAATTCCGGTACACATCGCAAAAAAGGGGGACTTCTTTTATGCTGTCGGAGGGGAATGAGCGGATCGTTGACCAGTTCCTCTGTTCGAGGTCATGCGGGGACAAATCGAGATATGATGCCGGATGGACCGTGCGGAAATATCTCCAGTACATGGAGAAGCGCGGCCATGCCTCGCTTTCAGATGTGACACATGATGAAGTCCGGGAATTCATCTTAAAGACCGCAGCCAGCATAAAGACATCAGGCCTGCACAATGTCCTGCTCTACCTGAAGCATTTCCATATCTTCCTTAAGGATTCCGGGATACCGGCCCCGGACTGCGTAGAACTTTTTTCATACAAGGTATACAGGGGGATGCCCATCCAGAGTTACGTGACCGATGAGGAGCTGGAGCGGATTCTCGGTGTAATCGACACGGAGACAGAAACAGGGAAACGGAACCGCGCCATCATCCTTGTGGGCGCGACCACGGGCCTGCGTGCCATCGACATCATCCGCATGAAGCTGACGGACATTGACTGGAGGAAAGGCGAGATAAAGCTCGTCCAGAGCAAGACAGGCACGACAACGCACGTCCCGCTCATGAAAGAGACTGGCGAGGCCCTGAAGGACTATATCCTGAACGCCAGGCCGAAAGGGACCGGATGCGGGGAAGTGTTCCTGCGCGTTTCAGCCCCAAAGACGGAGATCCAGGACACGACCTGTATCGGCTGCATGTTCCGCTCCTATCAGGAAAAAGCCGGGATACGCAGGCAGCCCTTTGACGGGAAGGGGTTCCATGGCCTGCGCAGGAGGCTGGCAAAGAAACTGCTCGTTTCAGGTTCGCCGCTCACCACAGTGTCACAGATGCTCGGCCATGACGATACGGATTCTGCCCGCCAGTACCTTTCTCTTAATACAGACGACCTCCGGGAATGCGCACTTGATTTCAGCGTGATCCCTCTTGAAAGGGGGTGCCTGTCATGAGCTATGGATTTACCAGCGGGTTTGCAAAAGACCTTGAGGACATGATCGCCCTCAAGGCAACATTTGGGTTCTCGGAGGCTACCTACCTCGACCGGGCGAAGGACTTTGACCGGCACTGCTCCAGCGGCCACCCGGATGCTGACAGGGTGACGGAACCCATCGTCATCAGCTGGCTGAAGGCAGGGATGTCAAAAGCGGACGGGACGGTCCACCGGAAAGCTGCTTTTGCCAGGGCCTTCGGGCGTTACCAGAGATCCACGGGAAAGGATGCTTATGTCATCTCGGAGATGTTCACGGCGGGAAAAAGTATATTTGTCCCATATATCTTCAGCGATGATGAGCTGAAGGGGCTTTTCCATGAGATCGACTTATACGAAAAGGCGGGCAGGGAGCTGGAGGCCGCGCTGCTGAGCACCTACTTCAGGCTGACCTATACCTGTGGGCTGCGTCCAAATGAGGGACGGCTCCTGAAAAGGAGCGAGGTGGACCTTGGTTCCGGCGGGGTCCGTATCGTCAACACGAAATGGCATAAGAGCCGCAGCATCGTGATGTCTGAGGATATGCGGGCGGTTGTGCGGTCCTATGCCGCGATGCGCGATGCTTCTTTCCCGGAAAACGGACATTTTTTTCCAAGGCCAGACGGCAGTCCGTACACTGCCGCCTGGATGGGCGGGAAGTTCAGGAAGTTTTTTGCCAGGTCAAAGAAAGATGAACCATCTGAACTGCTCCCTCCAGTAAGAGTATACGACCTCCGCCACCGGTTCGCCACAGCGAATTTAAGCCGCTGGCTGGACAGGGGCATCGACATCCATTCACGGCTCCCATACCTGCAGGCATATATGGGGCATAAGGAGCTTGCAGCCACAGCCTACTATATACATCTCCTCCCAGAGAACCTTGTAAGATCTTCAGGGATAGACTGGGACAGCATGAACAGGCTCGTGCCGGAGGTGGAACTATGGGAAAGATAAAAGATCCACAGCTGTTCCTCCTGATCAAGAACTTCCTCCTCGTATATCTGCCGGTGCAGCGGAAGCTGAGCGGGAACACAGTGACCACTTACCGCACTGTGCTGAACCAGTTCCTGGCCCATGTGGCGGGGGCCGAAGGCATACCGGTCATGGCCGTCACTTTCGATATGGTGAACGCGGGTTCCGTCAATGCCTACCTGGACTCGCTTACAGGGGACAGGGGCCTGTCGTCTTCGACCAGGAACAACCGGCTCGCGGTATTGAGGGCGTTCGTCAGCTATGCGGCAGCCTGCAGGCCGGAATATATCAGCCTGTCAGGTGAGCTCTCTGCCATCAAGGTCCGCAAGAGCGACCGCTTTGCCAAAGTGGACTACATGACAGAAAAGGCAGTGGAGGCGCTCCTGAAAGAACCGGATACCCGCACAGCCATAGGGCTGCGCGACCAGATGATCATGGTCATGCTGTATGATACAGGAGCCAGGATACAGGAGGCCCTCGGCATCAGGCTCTGCGACCTGCGGCTTGACAGGACGCCGACAGCACAGCTGTTTGGAAAAGGCCGGAAGATCAGGACAGTCCCCTTGATGGCGAATACAGTAGGGAAGCTGAAGAATTATATCAGCGTCTTTCACAAAAGGGAATCCATGCTTTCAGAAAAGCCGCTGTTTTATGTAGAACGGAAAGGACAGCTACAGCCCATATGCGATGACACGGTGAGGATCCGCATCCAGAAATATGCGGATGCGGCAAGGGAGAAATGCGGGGATGTGCCAGAAACAGTATACCCCCATCTTTGGCGGCATACCCGTGCCATGCACCTGTACCAGCACGGGATGGACCTGACACTGATCTCCCAATGGCTTGGGCATGCCAGCCTTGAGACCACTCTGGTCTATGCCCATGCCGACACGGAGGCAAAGCGTAAAGCGATAGAAAAAGCCATGGGTTCTGGGACAGGGGCTCCAGAAGATTCTTCAAGCTATACCATAGACGATGAGGATCTCCTAAAGCAACTCTATGGCTTGTAAGCTCTTGTAGGTTATACCGAATTCCTGTGTCGGGGCGGCATTTTTTGTTTTCTACTGTATAAGATCCAGTAAAAAGTTATACCGAAAATCTCCGCAAGAAGCCATGCTTTATCAGCTTTCCATGGAGATTTCGGTATAATAGAAGTTTCGGTATAACCATTTAGCGAAATATTCTGTAAATAAAAATCGTTGCCACAAGAAATATTTTGTAGCAACGATTTCTATTCTATTACTATAATTGTATAACTCGGCTAGCTTGTCTTATAACATAATCATCATGCGACACTAAAACTATTGTTTTACCAGATTGATTTAACTTTTTCAAAATCTCTAAAATTATATCTCTATTTACCGGATCAACAGAAGCTGTTGGTTCGTCTGCTAAAATTATAGATTTGTCTTGTAGCATAACCCTTGCGATTGCTATACGTTGTTGCTCTCCACCAGACAACTTGAAAACTTCTTTGTTAATGTCAACTTGCAAATTTAATCCATTCAAAACATTTTGAATTAAAGTAATTCTTTCTTTTTTACTTTTATCTTCTAATCCTATTGATAAATTTTTTAGGACTGAAAAATCATCAATCAACGCAAAGTTTTGGAACAAATAACCTATTTTTTTTCTTAATAAGTATTTAATTTGTTTTTTATCATTATAATGAACCTCTTTACCGTCAATTATGATTTCTCCACTATCACATTTTTCAAGTAACCCGATTATATTTAACAAGGTTGACTTTCCGCTACCAGATTTCCCTTTAATTCCTAGAAACTCGCCACTTTCGATAATACAATTAAATTTATCAAAGATGGTATTATTTCCAAATGATTTAGTTATATTTTTTAATTCTATCATATCAATATCCTCCCTGTTATTATTCTCCTTTTAAAATTGATACGGTTTTTTTAGTTTGGTAATTATAAAATATTGCCATATATACTATACTTTCTAATATAGCTACAAAGAAGAATACTGGACAAATACACAAGGTAACAATAAGAGTAATCAACATATTGATACCACATAAATACAAAACTAACCTTTTTGGAAATACTGATAAAATTTTAAAAACTGCAATTTCTTTCTTTCTAAACTCACAATATACTACACCTATTGCAATAACTGATAGTAGGAAAGAAAGAGCATTTACAATTAAAAACTGTAAATCATCTATTAGTTTTAAATCTAAATTGCCTAGCACTTTTTGATAATCTGAAGATAAATTAACCAAAGTTGCCGTACCACTGTCTATCTTATTTTCTGATAAATATTTCTCCATATCTGTGATAATATCCTTATGGAATAAAACACGCCCATTATTGAAATAAATATCTCTTTCTATTGGTTTTAGAAAATAAATTGCGTTATAGGTTTTTTCAACTGGATTTAAAAAGTTACAATGTTCTTGACCGCTTTCAATAAATCGTACTTTGACAGTTGTATTTTCTCCAAACCCAGCTACTATTTCCTCCGTTCTTTCAGATAAATTACTTGGAATTAAGATAGTAGTTGAATTACAATCAAAACTATCTTGGTCGATTCTTTCTCCCTTATCAGAATAAACGGGTATAAAGTCAAGCATATTGTATGACATACGAATGATTGGGGGATTAGTGATCATACCTTCTTTTTTATCATGGTTAAAACTAGCTTCATGCCCATATAAGCAATCTGTCGGATTAGCATAATTGTATATTTTATTTTTATCAGTTTCATCAAAATTTAAAAGCAACAAATCCATTAAAACATTGTCTGGAATTTCTGCTGTTTTAACATAGTAAAAGTCCGAACTTCTTACACTATTATCGGTTTCGCTGGCAACTTGCACATCAAGTACATCATAATATACGTTTTGAGCAAAAATAACAAGAATAATCGTTGCACATAATTTAAACACAACAGTAAATATGACTAACAGTTTATTATTTTTATTGCTTTTTAGTGCGGGTACGATATTCAAAAATTTCACAAATAATGTACCAATCAACATAACTGCTAGCATTGTTAAGACAATACAAATTGTAATATAAAAATAAAGTTTTGAAAAATCAGCTAATAATTCATGGTGCTTCAATATTAAATAAACACCAAATATTATGCTAATCAAAGTATATCCCATCAGAATCCGTATCGCAGCAATTTTTATAATATTTGTTGATATAGATAAATCTTTACGTCCATTTAATTTCAAAATCGCAATTTCTTTGCTGCGAAGCATATAGTAAACACTCATACAAAACACCAACAATAGAATTACACACAAAAAAAATTCCACATTTTTCTGTGAAAATATTACAGAAAAATTCATTCTGTGAGATTCAAAGATTTCATTATGTATTCCATAATTTTTCAATCCATCAATAAACCCAGCAAAATTTGAATCTTCGTTCTCTATTGTCCAAAAACGTTGTAGTTTCAATCCACTTTCTAAATCTTCTTTATACAAAATTTTATTTGTAGAAAATAATGTATTTTGATACCCCATCTCTATATCATCATTATCACTAATATTTAGATAGTTAAAAACAACATTTTTTTGCAAAAAGCTGGTGTTATTATATTCTGTTGTGAATACCGTTAGATTATATTCTTGTGCAATATCAATTAAATCCTCAGATGAGATATTTTTTTCTACCGCACAATCATACAAATTTCCAATATTCATAGGAAAGATTAAAGAACTGGAGTAAATCACAAAAATATATACTAAATATATTCCGATAAAAACTCCTGTTAAACTAAATAGTTTTTTCATTGTACCGTCTCCTGATCCATTATTTATTGTGTTTCTAAAAAAGTTAAGTGCGAGGTCAAGTAAAAATATACTTGACCTCGTACTTTTTGCCAGAAGCACAAGTCTTTACTTATTCACTTCTTCATCTTCCCACAACTCGACTTCATAAGAAGAAGGAGCTGCCGGAGCTACTTTTACATCTGCGCCAGCACTACGAGAAACAACAACTGTTAAATCCTTATAGCCTACTTTGTTAGGAGTGAATATGTGATCATAAGAGGCAGTCTTGGTTACTTTAACCTCTCCTGCGGCATCTACACCGTTTGTAGTACCCGTTACAGAGTCTTTGTCGCCATTGTCATCTTTTACCCAAACAGTTACACTGTATCTTCTTCCGTCTACTTTGTGATCCCATACTTTAGAATAGATTTTATGGTTAGAATCAATTCCGCCGTACCATGAACCACTGCCGCCGTCGATACTCTCACTAGCAGCAAATGCAACAACTGGCATAGCTGCACAAATACTTGCCGCAAGTAAAGCACTTAAAATTCTCTTTCTGGTTTTTATAAAAATACCCACCTTTCCTTTTTATTGTAATTATGCCTTTTTAAATGAGTTCAAATTAGTTATTTTTGACAAAAATCTGTATTTTCATTTAAGTCAAAAATCTACCACGCTCTTTCTCTTTCCAACGGAATCAGTCCTTTCTCTAGCATTTAGGGATTACCGCCTTTGCTTGTCTATGTAATACCACATTCCATAGCGTTTGTAAAGAGCTTTGTATTTCCTGCTAGGGTTGTTTCATGAAGCCATAATCAAATCGGCCCTCTGTCTTAACAATGCTTGAGAAATTTTTGTTCTTACTTCGACTTACTTGATTTTCAAAAAAAACGCAAAAAGTCCCCTGTTTCTTATTTTGTGATTTTTTTGAAAATGATTTTGTATTATAATTATCTTAGCGGAAGCTTTGTATGGCACCAAAAACATACTTTGCAATCAGGTCTAAATCGTCAGAAAAAATATCTGACATTTCCTGAATCCCTTTGCCTGTATCGTCCTGGATACAGGCAATTTTTAAAATGTTGTATGCAATCTTCCGGATCAGTGCAAGATTGTTCTTACTTTTTCTTGCACTGGAGCGGTCCTCACGAAATACATCATCAAGCACGTGGTGCAGCGTGTTTTCCACTCCTTATCTGAATGTTCAGATAAGGAGTGGAGAACAAGCTGCACTGGCAGCTGGATTTCACATTTCGGGACGACAAAAATACAAGCATGGCAAAGACAGGAGCAAAAAACCTCCAGATTATGAAAAAGATAGTTCTGTCAATTCTGTCGCTGGTGAAAAGCAGCTATAAGCTGAGCATGAAGAAGATTCGCTATGTACTGTCATTGGATTATGAGAATGAAATAGATCATTTCTTTATATTTTTAATGAACACCAAATGGTGTTGCTTTGCATAACAGTTTATAAGTTTAACCTGAAAAGGGCCTCTTATCCCTTGACACACCGCCCCCGATGCATTATACTTATTCGAAAACGAGGAAAGAGAGGTATTGTATGTTAAGCTTGGTGGATGTGGAGGTGCTCCGCAACTGAACACGGGGAGAGGATAGCTGTTTGCCTTTCGGGGGATAGCTATGCCCTTTCGTCTGCCCTGTAGATGCTTAACATATACTTCTTTTTCAGGAAATATTCTGGACTGTAAATGGAAAGCATGGCCATTGTAGGCTGTGTTTTTTTGGTTCCATGAAACGCCGGCCACGGAAGGAGTATGCCTTTTGCACAGGGCAGATACTACCGTGGCCGGTTTTTGTATTGTCTAACCGTAAAATAACATGCGCCAAAGCGCGAGGAGAGTGTCATCATGAACATCATTGAGACCGAAAGACTTACCAAGACCTACCGCAGGTTCAAAAAGCCGGAGGGGCTTTCCGGCAGCATCAGGAGCCTCTGGAAGCGGGAATACGAGGAGAAGGCCGCCGTCCGGGATTTCGACTTTGCCTTACAGGAGGGGGAGTTCATCGGGCTGATCGGGCCGAACGGCGCCGGGAAGACCACCCTGACGAAGATGCTCACCGGCATCATCGCGCCCACCTCCGGGCGGATCCATGTCATGGGCTTCTACCCCAATGACCTGAAGAACGAGTTCAAGCGCCAGTATGCCGTGGTCATGGGCCAGAAGAGCCAGCTCTTTTTTGAGCTCACCGCAAACGACACCCTGCGCCTGTTCAAGGAGATTTATGAGCTGGACGAAAAGCAGTTCCGGGAGACCAGGGCCTATTTCACGGAGCTGTTCGGCGTCCGGGAGCTGATGGACGTGCAGGTGCGCACCCTTTCCCTGGGGGAGCGGATGAAGATGGAGCTGATGGTGGCGCTGCTGCACAATCCCAGGATCCTCTTCCTGGACGAGCCCTCCATCGGCCTGGACGCCATCGCCTCCAACCAGATCCGCAGGTTCCTGAAACAGGTGAACCGGGAGCGGGGGACCTCCATCATCCTCACCTCCCACTACATGGAAGACATCGCCACGCTCTGCGACCGCTCTGTAGTCATCCATCACGGCTGCAAGGTCTATGACGGCAGGACGGATGCGCTGTTCGCCAGATATCAGAAGAACAAGAAAATCACGGCCACATTCTCCCAGGAGCTCCCTCCGGCCCAGGGCCCGGCCGCGGAAAATCCCGCTCCCCTGCAGGGACAGGCCGGAGGGCAATCCTCCCGCCAGCTCCCCTGTTGGGAGGTGTTGGAACGGACGCCCCACAAGCTGACGGTCCTGGTGCCCAAGGAGGAAGCCGGAGCGGCCCTGGCGGCCATCATGCCCTGGGGCCCCACGGACATCTCGGTGGAGGAGGACGAGATCGGGACTGTGGTGGAGCGGATCTATCAGGAGGGCGCGAAGGGGGTGGCATTATGAGAGCCGAATTCATATCCGGATACAGGAAATACCGGGAAGCCGCTGCAGTGAACCTGAAGGCCCAGCTCGCCTGGCGGGCGGATGTGGTCTTCAACATGCTGTTCACCATATCGAAGATCCTCTTCGCCTACCTGCTCTGGGGCATCATCTTCCGGCAGAGGGATGCGGTGGCCGGGTTCACCTTCCACGGCATGCTGTCCTATTACATCATCAGCTCCTTCCTGTCCCAGTTGGAGCTGTCCGGCGGCATCAGCGGAGAGATCTCCGCGCGCATCCGAAACGGCACCTTTTCGAAATATATGGTGCTGCCCATGAACATACAGGGATACTTCATCGCCATGGAGGCAGGGGTGGTGGCCTTCTATCTCATTTTTGACTTCCTGGCCGCGGCGGTCTGGGTCTTCCTGTTCCGGATCCGGTTCGCGTTCACCGGGGAGCCGCTTGTCATGGCCTGCGCGGCGCTGATGGTCCTGCTGGGGCTTTTGTTCATGGTGCAGTTAAATTTCTATCTGGGGATATTGACGTTAAAATATCAGGAAATCAGCACTTTCCTGATGATAAAGAACAATCTGGTGGCTCTGGTCACCGGGACGATCGTGCCCCTGGCGCTGTTCCCGGAGACCGTGGTAAAGCTGATGCGCTGCCTGCCCTTCTACTATGTGACCTATCTTCCCTCCATGCTGCTCACAGGGCGGTGCAGGGAGGAGGCTGCGCCCGGCCTGTTGATTCTGGCGGCCTGGTGCGGGGCCCTGCAGCTTGTCATCGGGATTACCTGGAAAAAATACAGAAAGAGATACGACGGGGTGGGGATATGAGAAAAAGGATGAAAAAAAATTTCAGAGTGCTGCGGGAGCTGTTCCGCATCCGTTTCCAACATCTGATGCTGTTCCGGCTGGGGTTCTTCGGGCCGTTTTTCGTGGACGGGAGCCTGTTCGCCGTGCAGCTCATGGTGTTCGGGGCGGTGTATTCCAATGTGGACCGAATCGGCGCCTGGGGGGAGGGGGAGATGATCCTGTTCATCGGAACCTTCTCCCTGATCAATGCGGTGGGCATGGCGTTCTACTTTTTCGGCATCCGGCAGGTCCCGGACAAAATCAGGAACGGAGAGCTGGATCTGTATCTGACAAAGCCCGTGAGCCCGCTGTTGCGGCTTACCTTTGAGCAGATCAACCCGGGCTCCCTGCCCCTGATCGCCATGAGCCTGTGCATCATCGGATACGGCGCGCGCAGGGCGGGGATCGTGCCCCATGCGGAGGACGTCCTGCTGTATCTGGGCTGGCTGGCCGTCATGATTCTGCTGCATTATGACATGATGGTGCTGATCCGGAGCGTCTGCTTCTACCTGGTGACCAATGCAAAGCTGGAGCAGCTGGAGGACGCGGCGCTGGAGCTGTGCATGAAGCTGCCGGGCATTGCCTTTTACGGCATCTACCGGGTCGTCTTCTGCTTCCTCCTGCCCTACGGCCTGATGGCTACTCTGCCGGTGCAGAGCATACTGGGGGAGCTTAGGTGGCAGGCGGCCCTGCAGGGCCTGGCCGTGGCGGCGGTGTTTACCGGGCTGACGGTCTGCGCGTGGAAGCGGGGGCTGCGGCATTATAACAGCGCCAGCTCTTAGGCCGCCATTTTACTGCAACTATATAGTATTTTTTATATGCAACTATGATGCAAAAATGATGTGCTTTTGATGAAATACTTCCGTATGCTATAGGGGAGCCATTGAAAAAAAGAAGTGAATTTGTCGAAAGCCCTGACCAATATGACCGTTGCCATAGGCCGGCCGGATCCTGTCCCTGTGGGGCGGGAGATCCGGCCGGGCCGCGTAAGGAGGTGCGCCGCAGTGGGATTGTCCGACCTGAATTTCATATTCCGCTTCCTCCCCGCGTTTCTGCTGGTGTATTTCCTGTGCCCGGCAAAGTACCGCAATGCCGTCCTCTTCGGAGGCAGCATCGTCTTCTGCGGCTTTTGCAGCCTCCCGGGCGCAGCAATCCTGCTGGGCTCCGTGGCCGTGAACTATGTGCTGACCCGCATCCTGGACTGCCGGAAGTCCCCTGGCTGGCGCAAAGGCTGGCTGGCGGCGGCCGTGCTGTTCCATGTGGGCGTCCTGGGGTATTTCAAGTATATGGCCCCCTCCCTTCCGCCGGGCATCAGCTTCTATACCTTTACCTTGCTGACCGCGGCCATAGACGTGTACCGCCGGGCGGAGCGGCCTCCCAGAAGCTTTCTGGAGCTGGGGGCCTTTGCGGCCATGTTCCCCAAGCTGCTGTCCGGCCCCATCACCGCGTACCATGACACCATCGAGCAGGTGCGCAGACGCAAAATCACCGCCAAAGGCGTGGAGTACGGCCTGTCGTTAATGATCGTAGGCCTGGCCTTCAAAGTCATCATCGCGGACACTGTGGGCATCCTCTGGCACGACATCCGGACCGTGGGCTTCGAGAGCATCTCCACGCCCCTGGCCTGGATGGGCGCAGCGGCATACTCGGTGCAGCTCCTGTTCGACTTCCAGGGGTACAGCCTGATGGCCGTGGGATTGGGCAGCATGCTGGGCTTCCGGCTCCCCCGGAACTTCGACCATCCCTACCGCTCTCTGAGCGTCAGCGAGTATTACCGCAGATGGCATATGTCGCTGGGGCGGTGGTTTCGGGACTACCTGTACATCCCCCTGGGGGGAAGCAGGAGAGGCGCGGCGCGGACGGTGTGCAATCTGCTGATTGTATGGCTGGCCACGGGCATCTGGCATGGCGTGACACTGAATTTCCTTATCTGGGGGCTGGCGCTGGGGTTCTTCATCGTCATGGAAAAGCTCTGGCTGGGGAAGCTCCTGAATGGCCACCCGGTGGTGGGGCATCTGTATGTATGGTTCCTGATTCCGCTGACCTGGGTGGTGTTCGCCGTCACGGATCTGGGGAGCCTGGGGACTTATTTTACGCGGCTGTTTCCCTTCCGGGGCGGCGGCATCGCGGTGAACCCGAGGGACTGGATCATCCACGGGAAAAACTACCTGGGCTTCTTCCTGGCGGCGCTGGCAGTGTCCTGCCCCCTGGCGGATTCTGTCTGGAAGCGGTTCTGGAACACCCTGGGGGCAAAAGTCCTGCTGTTCGCCCTGTTCTGGGTATGCGTCTACCGGATCGTCACCGGACTGCATAACCCTTTCCTGTATCTGGGATTCTGAGGAAGCTACATATAGTCCTGACAAGAGTAACCGTCCGCGCCTTTTAGAAGTTCGAGAGATTATGTATTTATACCGCTTAACGATTTCACTTGCCGTGAAACCGGACTGCATAACGCTGACTGGTTCATT
>OFGX01001443.1_pt1 | contig 14171 bp, 12 predicted proteins | sample 1521831 | NCBI WGS metagenome assembly OFGX01 (sample SAMEA3504080, study PRJEB24116) | mouse gut metagenome | biome: mouse gut; feature: mouse-associated habitat; material: faeces | place: Denmark | collected 2011
AAAATTAATATTAAGGCAGAGCCCGCGCTGCCGTAACCCGTAAGCCGCAGAAAGGCGGACAACGCCCCCATGCAGATTACGTGGAGTATGAGAAGCATGAACTTATCCTTCAAAAACGGCATCAGCTTCATATTCTGTATCCTATTCCCCTTTTCGTCTCGATAAAATCCTTTATGCCAATTTCCTTTAGCTTCTCGCGGATTCTTGCCATATGAACGCTTAATGTATTGTCGTCAATAAAAACCTGATTGTCCCAGAGGTACTCGATCAGATTCGCCCGGGATACAATTTTTTCTTTGTTCAGGAACAGACAGTGCATAATCTTTAATTCATTTTTTGTCAGCTCCACAGTCTGCCCCCTGTAAGAAATGCTTCCCCGGGCGATATCCAGCTCTGCCTCTTTGTGTGTCAGTTTTGACAATTCCGCACCGCCCCGGGCGGTACGTTTTAAAACCGCCGCTATGTGGGCCAGCAGGATCGGCGCCTGAAAAGGCTTTGTGATATAGTCGTCCCCGCCCTTCATCAGCCCGGTCAGTTCGTCCATGGAATCGGTCCTGCTGGTCACAAAAATGATCGGGACTTCCGATGCAAAGCGTATCCTGGTACAGATATCAAAGCCGGACTCTCCCGGCAGGTTCAGATCCAGCAGCACCAGATCCGGATTGAGAGCCAGCGCTTCTTTTGCCGCATCCTCAAAATCCTCCAACGCAGTCACCTGGTACAGGGCGTTTTCGAGAAGCAGTTTCAATTCCTGGCGGATGGCAGGTTCATCTTCTATGATTAAAATATGCATGGCAGGTTCTCCTTTGCTTCTATTATGGCACAAGGATTTCTTTTATACAATTCCCCAATCAAGTTTTTTCCAATATGCCGCTTCCTCTGCCGTAACCACTCCCCGACTCTCCAGACGGGCAGTGTACGCTTTACCTGCTTCCCGGCGTGCCTGGTAAAAATCTCTGCCTAGGTTCTCCTGAAAAACAGCGATGGTTTCCGTTCCTGCCCAATTGTCGTAAACATGCGCAATCAGATCGTGCAGTAAAGCATGGTGGCTTCCTGAAATACTTCTCATTTTTTGTCCTGCTGAGACTGATACTGCCTTTTGAGTTTTTCCACACCATAACAGTGCCTTCGGAGCATATCCTGCCTGCGATCATGGATTTTTGTAACGAACAGGTTTTGTTCATGATTAGACATATTGCCGTAACGCCATCTATACTGTTTTTATCCGTTTGGATCGGCGGCATTGTTTGTATTGTATGCAGTACCGTCAGAAACTATATGAGATTATATTGCATCATCCCAAGATTTCCTGATCTGGCCGATGACTCTGGCGGCAAGGTATCTGCAATACTGACGGCTATTTACAACACAAATCCGATCCGCCGCCCGGTAAAAAAGGTAATCCGCACAAGATTTGTAAACACCCCCTGCGTCATAGGATTTTTTTCGCCTGTCATTTTTTTTCCTGATTCTGATTTTACACAGGAAGAATTATACTGTATCCTTTTCCATGAATTAAGCCATCTGCGGCATATGGATTTTATCTGGATGCTGTTTGCGGAAATTCTACGTGTCCTGAATTGGTGGAATCCTTTTGTAATCCTGCTGAGAAAGCGGCTGTCAGATATCCTGGAATACCATGCTGACAACGCAACCTTTTCCAGTCTGCCGCCCACAAGGCGAACGCTGTATCTGGATTGCCTGATCAAGGTTGCACGCAGCCAGCAGAGGAAACAGCCGCTTCCGGCAATGACCTTGCCTTTTTCAAAGTCTTCTCCGGGATCTACTACATGCCGGGTATTACGTCTGATAAACACAGAATCATGCAGGTCATTTACGAATTATTTTATTACGGGTATTGCAGTCCTGATGCTGTTTGCGTCTACATTATTTATCTTTGAGCCTGCCTGGAAGAGTGAAAATGGAGCTAATGGTATATATTATATAACCGATGACAGCTATCTGCTGGCGCGTACTGATGGTACTTATGAGTTCTATATTGATGATGAACACTATGTGGGAATTATAACGAATCGAAATCTGGAAGAAATCCGGGATCTTCCCGTTTACGATAAGAATAATTTAGATTAAATAAAGGAGCGTGATATCATATGAAAAAGAAAATGATCATCCTATTATCTATTTTATCCATGCTTACACCATCAACAGTATTTGCGGAAGAATCCTATACTGTTGCGGTTTCAACTCCAATTGCTGCAGCCGAAAGCAATACCGAAGCCATCATGCCTATGTCAGATGTAATTGTTTGGAGATACCAGATGATCGGGAACAAGCTGTATCGCCGCAGATACAATGAAACGAAAAAACAATGGATTGGCAGCTGGGAATTAGTGCCGTAATATTGTATTGCTATAAACAAAATATTTATCACTGGCAACTCACACAACTCGCATTACATAAAACCCATCATTGCCGGATTATTTGCATCTTTCAAAGCCAAAAACCAGGTATGGAAACAAATCCCCCTTCCGTACCTGGTTTTATTTCTGCCTTGCACTGTTTTATTCCGAAATTGCTCTTGCATTTCCATCTAAACTCTGTTATCCTGACATCAGTCTCGCGCGGCAGCTTTCTTGCCGTCAGACAATTCCCGCCGCAAAACATTCATTTTCGGCTCTTTTGATGTCTCCTTGATCCAGAAGAACTTCCCCTGATAAAAAATAAGAGAGAAAGCTGATGCTGAAAAGCAGGACTGGCGGGTCTTCAAATTAAACCGTATTTTAGAATTGGAGGTATTGGAGGAAGGGTTTTCGCAGCTGAATCCTCCGAGGCCGATCGAAACCTTCGAAGGGGAATATCCGAAGGTCACGCTCGGAACCCGGGTAGATATCCTTTCACCTGCCCATCTGAAAGAAGCGGCAGCGGAACAGGCAAAGTTAATCTACGAAAAAAACAGACAGTCTTCTTAACCGATCAAGACATTTTTGCCACAAAAAGCAAATCCGTACTTTCGGATTCTTTCCCTCGGAGTCCCTTTTGCGATCAGATTCGAAGCATATTCCTTCCTGTCTATCTGCTCCAATGCCGCCTTTACTGTATCCGAAAGCGCCGCTTCTTCCTCCGCTTCCTGTACCTTAAATTCCAGGATCATTGCGTCATCCGCTTTATTCCGAGGTTCAAGCAAGACATCATATCTGCCGAAACCGCTTTCTCTGTTGGACGTGATCACATACCGGTCTGCCAGCTCCACCATAAGTCCCAGCACAAACCCGTGATAAAAGCGTTCTGGTTCTTCCTTGGATGGCTTTGTACCTGTATCAAAATAGCTGAACATCTCAGAGCACACACGGTTCATATAAACATTCATAGCCTTCCGGTCATCAAGCAGCAATGCCTTGATAAAATCATGATAGTCCGCGCTGGTTTCTGTAAACCATCCTTTGATCATACTGCCAAACATCCGACGTACCTCGTGATTTGTCAGATCCAGTTCATAATTCGCCTCACGGAAATCATCCCCCAGCTCCTCATATTTCTCATAATGAATGACTTTTAAATACCCGCTGGCAAGAAGAAGGCTCCAAATTGCCAATTCATTGGTATTCAGCTGATCATACACAATCTGTTCATCCATCGGTGTGATCAAATGCTTCCCTGCCAAAAGTCCTTCAAAAGCCTTCTTTACCTCCCTGTTTCCTTCCCGAAGGAGCTTACCGACCAAGCGGTTGGAGCTGGTATTCGCCCAATACAAGCCGACTTTTTTCTTGCTCAGATAGTTGATAATTGACCATGGATTATAAATATCTGTCAGCCCGCCAAATGTAAATCCGTCATACCACAGCTTCACTTCCCGCGCCCTGTCAGCCAATCCAAACTCATCCAGCGCCGCAAATACTTCTGCTTCCGTAAATCCAAATGCATCTGCATATTTTTCGGATGTCGCCGTAACCACCTCCAGATTATTCAGATCCGAAAAAATGGATTCCTTGCTGATCCTCGTAATCCCCGTCATAATCGCACGTTCAAGATATGGATTTTCCTTAAATGAAGAATTGAACAGGCTTCTGATAAAAGCAGCCAGCTCATCCCAGTATCCATTCACATAAGCTTCCTGCATCGGAGTATCGTATTCATCCAGAATGATGATCACTTTCTTCCCATAATATCTTGTGAGATATGACGCCAGCTGATAAATTGCAAGCGTTGCTGTCACATCGTCCATATCTGCGGAAACATCCTCAAAAAATTTCTGTTCTTTTTTATCCAGGATCGGATGCTCCAGCAAAAAATTATATCCGGAATACAAGTTGGATAGAATCTGACATATCTTTCTACGCGCTGTAGCATAGCTTTCTTCTTTAATATTCGCAAATGAAAGGCTGATCACCGGATAACTTCCCTGCTGCTGTCTGTACTCTTCATTCTTCCATATGGAAAGCCCTTCAAATAAATCTCCTCTGTCAGCATATGCTACAGAAAAAAACTGTTCCGTCATACTCATATTCAGAGTTTTGCCGAATCTTCTCGGGCGTGTAATCAAACTGACTCTGTCACCGCTCTCCCACCACTCTTTGATAAAATTTGTTTTATCAACGTAAAAATATCCTTTTTTACGAATCGTCTCAAAGTCCTGATGTCCGATACCAACCGTCCGAGCCATAGCATCTCCCCCCCTCTCTGATCATGTATCAATTATAACCCATCTTCCTTTTTCTGTATACCGTATTTTTGCATCTACTGATTCACCTGATGCTTCCGGAACATCCCATACCCCGCCGCGGAAAATATCACCGCCGCTGCCCCATTGACGATCAGATCCATGGACAGACAGCTTATCATCTTTCCGCCGACAGCATAAGCCGTATAATTCGTAAAGTCAAAGCTCATGATATTCGACGGTAGCAGGGCCAGGATATGCTGCAGCAGATATCCGCCGAACCCCGCCTGCAGAAACGACGGAACGATCAGCAGCAGAAGCGCCACTACGATCACCCCATACGCATTCTTGAAGATCGAGGACATCCACAATGTCATTGCCATGATCCCCAGTGTCAGTACATATCCCAGCAGGAGCACCAGAAGGCAGGCCTGACCTACCGTCACAGGATAGCTCACCGGCACGGTCGGATACAAAAACTGCACAGACGTATCCCAGCCTTCCGCCCCCGCCGACAGCAAGATCCATACGGAATTGAGGATCGTAAGTCCAAAATAGACCACGCTCGCAAACAGCCAGACCGCAGCGATCTTCGCGGCCGGCAGCCTGCTCCTACCGTATTTCATGCACAGGAACAGGGAATCGCATTTTGACTGGTATTCTCCTGCAAAGACCGGAGCGATCCCGACACAGGTGATCATCATGATCAGAATGCTCCACTTCATGCCTTGTAAGACAGACTTCCATCCCTTGCAATATCCATATACATATTCCGAAACCGTAGCATTTCGGTCATTCCAATATTCGGCCTCCTTCGCGGATATAACGCCGCCGCTCCTCAAACGCGCTGTATATTCCCGAACCTTTTCCATTCGCGCCTGGTAAAAATCCCTTCCCATGTTCTGCCGAAATACATTCTCCGCAGGGAGGTCGCTTACCCACTCCTCGTAAGTATCCTTGATCAAACCATACAGTTCCCCCTGCGACAGCCGAACCGTCCGCCAGAATTTGTCTAAGGCATCCTCCGGATTTTCCTCCGCTTCCGCAATCTCCTCTGCCTTCTCCAGATATTCCTCCATGATTTCTTCCACAGATTCCTGATCCAGTTCCTGCCTTAACTGCGTCTGTTTTAAAATCTCCTTTGCCGCAGTCCCGAAATGCTGATTTCCCTGGCTGTCCCATGCGGAGATTTGCCTTAATTCCGCCCATGTACAGAACAGCAAAAACAACGTACATCCCAGCACAGAAAGCTGAGTCAGCCTGCTTGACCATATTTTTTTCCATTCATACCGGATCATTCCGCCCATAGCATTTCTCCTCCATTTATCATTCCCGGTCATAGTTCTTCTATTTTTTCACAGATGCGCCTGCATTCAGCGGCCTGAACATCTACAGATCACAACGCTTCAAGCCAAAATGCATAAGTTATTTTCATACAGTTCCTTATGACCTCTCTTCATAATTCATCCCAGAAACATTCCAGGTACAAGTCTTCCAGTGTCGGTTCCACCGTCTCCGCCCCTTCATACGGCCTCTTCGGGGAGACCACCCTGGCTTCCACCATATGCTCCCGGTTGTGGGCATTGGCAATGCAGCGCTCCTGCTCGAACCCGGGCCATTCCTTCTGGGGCACCCTACATTCCCAGACCATGCCGTCTACTTCTCTCACCAGCTCTTCCGCCGGACCGTCCAGAATGAATCTGCCCTTTTTCATGACCAGAATCCTGTCGGAAATGTATTCAATATCTGACACGATGTGGGTGGAAATGATGATAATCTTGTCTCTTGACATCCCCGAGATCAGATTCCGGAAATACACCCGTTCCTTGGGGTCCAGCCCTGCCGTGGGTTCATCCAGGATCAGGAGCTTCGGGTCATTGAGGAGCGCCTGGGCGATCCCCAGCCGCCGCTTCATCCCCCCGGAAAAGGTCCGAATCTTTGCGTCCGCCTCATCCCCCAGATTCACAAGCTGCAGAAGCTCCTTTGTCCTCCGTTTCGCAAACTTCGGTTCCAGTCCTTTGATCGAAGCGATATAAAGCAGAAAGTCCTTTGCCGTGAATCCCGGGGTATAGCCGAATTCCTGGGGCAGATATCCCAAAAGATCCCGGTAGTCCTCTCCCATGCCGGCCGTATTTTTTCCGTCCAGCTTCACCTCTCCCGCCGTAGGGGTTATGATCCCGCAGATCATCTGGATCAGCGTGGTCTTTCCCGCGCCGTTTGCTCCCAAAAATCCATAGATTCCTTCGGTCAATACCGTGTTCACCTCCTCCACGGCAATCTTGTTTTTAAAATGTTTAGACAAACGTTCCAACTCTAATTTCATCCGTGTTTCCTCCTCCGAATTTTAAAAGCTTTTTGATCTCCCACATCACCCCCAGAGCTGACAGAACTCCGGAAAGCAGCCAGCTTTCCCGATACTCCATCGTATAGATCGGGAATCCCCCCGCCTTTAAGAGCCACGCCGCAAAGGTCAGAAAAGCTCCCCAGGTCATGCAGTAGAGCATGCTGTTTTCCTCGCTCCTTCGGTTCAGGATTGCGAGGCACCCAAGGCACATCAGGTTGTAGGGAACCAGCGTATACAGCAATATCTGCCGCAGATATACGCCCTGCCCCAGGGTAAAGATTGCGGCACAGCAGGCAAGGATCAGAAAATCCAGCACCCCGGACAGCAGCAGGCGGAAAGCCAGGATCTTCCGGAGGGAGTGCCTCGTCGTCATCTGCAGCTCCAGCATTCCGGGCTGAAAAATATCGCATAGTATCTTTGCATTTGCCAGACACAGCATCGGACCGGATATGGCCGAGAAGGTCCAGATCCAGCTGTCCGGCTCTGCCGGTTCGGATAAGATCAGGCAGAGGAACAGTCCGGTAAACAGCAATTTCAATCCCCAGAACTCCTTCCGGATAAAATAAAGCTGGTTTCGGAAAAATTGGAGAGTGGTCATCCTCTGCTTTTCCGGATGAAAACGGATTTTCTTTGCTTGGGATATGGTCTCCTGTAAGCCCTGGGAGCTGTATTCCGGGACCTGAACGGATGCCAGATATTTTTTTAATTTTCGTTTTTCCATAGACTCGCTCCTTTCTGTCACAGCTCCAGCGTGCTCTTTAACTTCTTTTCTGCGTTTTTCAGCTTATACCGCACAGTCGATGCCGGAATCCCCAGTATCCTTGATATATCCCGGATTCTCTGATCCTGATAATACCTTAAGATCACAATATCCTTTTCCGTCTGATCCAGAGCGGACAGCGCATCCATGACCATCAGCCTGTCCAGGATATCCCCTGCATGGTCCGGAACCGTTTCCTCCCGGTTTCCCCCATCCTCAATGCAGACCTCCTTCGGTTTCTTATAATAATTCCGGATCAGATTTCCGGCGATCACATAGAGGTAATTCTTTATTTTTCCATAATCCCGGTAATGGTCCAGATTGCTCAGAAATTTCAAGAACACCTCCTGCGTGAGATCCTCCGCCGCATGACGCTGGTTCAGATGATAACAGCAGTATTTGTAAATGGATTCATAGTGGTCTGTGATTAATTTTTCCAGATGTCCATCCTCGTATAAAATGTGGTTCAGCAAATTGCCGGCAGACACGCGTGATCCACTTCCTCTCTTCTTGTGATGCATCTATGATATATAACAATCCATACATGAAAAAAAACAACTATTTTAGAAATTAGTTAAATTATGCACTAAAAAAGCCTATCCTGTCATCAAACGGGATAGGCTTTTTCTATTTATTTATTCTGTCGTCTCATACAGCCCGGACCGCAGCACAACTCTCACCAGCCTGGTGATGCATCTCCTCAGATCTTCCTCTTTCAGAGTCCCCTGCTCCAGTTCCTTTCTCATATTGTCATGGTCTGAAAACTGTCCCGGCATGACAAGGTCATTTCCCGCACGCATACAGCCGGACGCCGTGCAGTCCTCCCCGTGCTCTGTGGTCGTCCAGTCGGTCATGATCACGCCGTCAAATCCCCATTCCTGTCTCGCGGCAGCCGTACAGGTATCCCTGCAGTTGGCGGCATGGATGCCGTTAATCAGATTGTAGCTGGTCATAATGGACATAGGGCGGGATTCCCGGATGGCGATCTCGAAGCCTTTCAGGTAGATCTCCCGCAGGGCCCGCTCAGACAGGATGCTGTCAGAGCCCATCCGGTTGTCCTCCTGATTGTTGCACGCAAAATGTTTGATCGTAGTACCGCATCCCGGAACACTCTGCACGCCCTTTGTCATGGCCGCGGCCATCTTCCCGCTGACCAGCGGATCTTCGGAATAGTATTCGAAGTTTCTTCCGCACAGCGGATTCCTGTGGATGTTCATCCCCGGCGCCAGCCAGAGCGTCACGCCAAAATGCTCCATCTCTTTCCCGATCATGGCGCCCGTTTCTTCGATCAGCTTTTCATTCCAGGTCTGGGCCAGCATGGTTCCCACCGGAATCGCCGTACAATACTGATAATAGGGCGTTCCCTCTGCTTGGAATCCCTGGCTGAAAAAGCCGTGCTCAAAGCTGGCCTCAAAAGAGGGCATCCGGATCACACCGTCCTTCACCCCATAGGTCTGCATCAGCCTTAAGCCCGCGGGGCCGTCCGCCAGCACGATATTTGCCACGCCCTGCTCAAAGGCCGCAGTGCTTGTCTCTCCCGCAGAGCCCGGTACGGAGACGCCTGCGGATCCCAGGTTGCTCCCCTGTCCCTTGGCAGGCTCTCCTGTTGCCAGACGGATGAGCTGTTCGGTATCCAGGCCATTTACGATCTGCGCCGCCTCATCGTCCTCCGGCTCATAAGCTGCTTCGTAGTCAATGACTTCGGTTTCCACACCGGAGAGGTCCAGCGGAATCTCCGCAGCCCCGTTCCCGCGTCCGGATTCCAGGTCTGCTTCATAGCGCGCAATCCTTTTTTCCTCCGGAATCGAGAGCAGATTCAACTCTTCCCTGAGCGGGCAGATATTCTTCACTCTGGACAGTATCTTCTCCTCTTCCAGCACAAGCATCGCTTCCATCCTGCTGTCAGCCAGGGAATTGCCGATCCATACGCCGTAGGTTCCGCGTTCCAGCAGCCATTCCGCAGAGGACTCGTCATAGGATGCCATCCGGTAAACCGGAAAACGGATCGTCAATATCTCGCTCTCTCCCGGAGCCAGCAGGCCGGTCTTTGCAAAACCGCACAGACGGCGGCTTTCCTTTTCCAGCTTCCCGACAGGCGCCGATACATAAACCTGCACCACTTCCTTTCCGCTGTACAGCTTTCCGGTATTGGTCACCTTTACCTCCGCCGCCACTTCCGATCCTGCCGTCACCTTTACGGTCTCAATCTGAAAATCTGTATAAGACAGGCCGAATCCGAAGCTATATCTGACCGGTACCTGGAACGAATCAAAATAGCGGTAGCCTACATAAATGCCTTCTTCGTATTTTTCCTGATCCACATTTCCGTTCATATGGGAAAATGTCATGGCATTGGGGTAATCCTCGTACTTATCCGCCCAGGTGTCCGTCATTTTTCCGCTTGGCACTGCCTGACCGGAGATCACATCCGCAAGGGCATTGCCGCCCTCCATGCCCGGCTGAACAAGGTACAGGATGGCGCCGATATTTTCATACTGATCTGCGAAGGAAAGGTCTACAAGCCCGCCTGTATTGATCACGAGGATTACCTTTTCATAAAGCCTACAGATATCCCGGATATTTTTTGCTTCCTGATCCGTCAGATAAAAGTCTCCCTTCTCGTTGAACCGGTCCGCCCCTTCCCCGGCCACGCGGCTCAGCACATAAATCGCGATGTCCGCGTCTGTCTTTTCCACATCCGGACCGTCCGGCACGAAAAACGGGCTGGTCGAATATGCGATAAAAAATTCTTCTTCCTTCGCCCGTTCCAGGATCCCGTCCCGCCATGCAATTCTCGCGTCCGTGTAGATCCTGTCATAGGCATCAATCCAGTCCCTGCTCGTCACGGTATAACCGGCGTTCAGCAGTCCCTGGTAAATGTTCACGACTTCTCTCTCGTTGACATCCCCGGAGCCTGTGCCGCCCTTGATCATGTGGGTTGCTCCCGGACCGTAGAGCGCTATCCGGCTTCCCTTCGCAAGAGGAAGGGTCTGCTTTTCATTTTTCAGCAGTACGATTCCTTCGCCCGCTGCTTTTCTCGCCGCTGCACGGTGGGGAGCCTCATAGGCTGCAATCTCCTGTGACTGGCTTCCATAAAATGGCCTCTTCTTCAATGTTCTTGTCATAATCTGCCTCCTGATATCATGGATTCGTATTCCCCCATAACTCCCTTTCATCATATTTTTACCGCATTTCCTTTATTTGTCAATGGTCTTACGGCATTTCATATTAAAGCCGCGGAGCTTTGAGAAAGAATACTTGCATAATCATCTGCCTGTGCGTTATACTGTTATTGTATCGAATCAGGGAATTTCCCGTTACAGGGCATGCCTGACCAAGATGTGGCCTGTGACAATTTCCCTTTTGAGAGTACATGAAAATAAGCAAGGAGGTATTGATCATGAAACGCTATGTATGTGAACCCTGCGGATATATCTATGATCCCGAAGTGGGTGATCCGGACAACGGAATTGAGCCCGGCACCGAATTTGCAGATCTTCCGGATGACTGGGTATGCCCGGTATGCGGACTTGGAAAAGACGAATTTGTGGAAGAAGAATAGCATCAAAAATATGTAAAGCAGGAAATCGCCGTATGATTCCCTGCTTTACATATTTTTTGTTATGGCCATTCGGCCCTTTTATAAAGTATACCCAAGGGCATCCCGTTATGGCCATTCGGCCGTTTGATAAGGTATAAGATTGGGGCGGGTATTATGGATGAACCATGTACCTGCCTTTTTCATATGGAGTACAATCTTGCAGAGTATCAGCAGCGGTCAGAGACAGGACTGGGTGCTGACTGTGCCAACAGGTTTAAGCGAGGAGAAGGAATACATGAAAAGTGAAATAAAAAGTCTCCCCACGGTTGCCCTCCGGGGCATGACGATCATGCCGGAGATGGTCGTGCATTTCGACATCAGCCGGGAACGGTCGATTGCCGCGGTGCAGGAGGCCATGGTGGAGGATCAGAAAATCTTTCTTGTACTGCAGAGGGATCAGGACGCGGAGGATCCGGGGCTGGAGGAGATGTATGAGGTCGGAACGGTGGCTTCCGTCAGGCAGATTATCAAGCTGCCGAAGAAGATCCTGCGGGTCTTAGTCGCCGGAGAGACGAGAGGGATATTGAAAAGTATCGAATATAAGACGCCCTATCTGCGGACGGAGGTGGAGATCCTGGATGAATCGGGTTTCCAGTCGCCGGAGGACTTGAACGGCCAGGCCATGATACGCGGCCTGAAGGACATTTTCGTGGACTATGCCGCAAAAAACGGGAAAATGTCCAAGGAAGGGGTGGGACGCATCCTGGAGATCAAGGATCTCAAGGAACTGGTGGACGAGATCTCAGCCAATATTCCGCTCTATTATACCGACCAGCAGGAGATCCTCAACCAGACGGATTTCTGGAAGCGGTATGAGATGCTGGCATTTAAGCTGGTCAATGAAGTGCAGATTATGGATATCAAGGATGATATCCGGGCAAAGGTCAAGGAACGTGTGGATAAGCACCAGCGGGAATATATTCTCCGGGAACAGCTAAAACTGATCCGGGAGGAGCTGGGGGACGACACCACACTGACCGATGCGGAAGAGTTTGAACAGGCGGCAAAAAAACTGAAGGCATCGAAGGAGGTCAAGGACAAGCTGGCAAAAGAGATCAGCCGCTTTAAAAGCTCCCTGAACTCTCCGGCGGAGAGCGGCGTTATCCGCACGTATATCGAGACGCTTTTGGAGATGCCCTGGAACAAGGCGGCCAAGGACAGCCAGGATCTGGCCTTTGCAGAGCGGGTTCTGGAGGAGGATCACTACGGACTGGAGCAGGTGAAGGAGAGGGTGCTGGAATTTCTTGCCGTGCGTACCCTGACAAAGAAGGGGGAAAGCCCCATACTCTGCCTGGTAGGGCCGCCTGGAACAGGTAAGACCTCCATCGCGAAGTCGCTGGCCAGGGCGCTGAAAAAGCCTTATGTCCGGATTTCCCTGGGGGGCGTGCGGGACGAGGCGGAGATCCGGGGGCATCGGAAAACCTATGTGGGAGCCATGCCGGGAAGAATCGCCAACGGCATCCGCATGGCAGGTGTAAAAAATCCTTTGCTGCTTTTGGATGAAATTGATAAGATCAGTACAGACTATAAGGGAGATACCTTTTCCGCCCTTCTGGAGGTTCTGGACAGCGAACAGAACAGCCGTTTCAGGGATCATTACCTGGAAGTACCGCTGGATCTGTCGGAGGTGCTGTTCGTGGCCACGGCCAATTCGCTGCAGACGATCCCGCGGCCGCTCTTAGACCGTATGGAGGTGGTGGAGGTCAGCAGCTACACGGAAAACGAAAAGCTTCATATCGCCGTGGAGCACCTGATCCCGAAGCAGCTTGAGAAGCACGGGCTGACCCAGGATCGTCTCACATTCAGCAGGCAGGCGATCTGGAAAATGGCGAAGAACTATACAAAGGAAGCCGGAGTCCGGCAGTTGGAACGGGAGATCGGAAATATCTGCCGGAAATCCGCAAAAGAGATTCTGACAAAGGACAAGAAAAAGATTGCGGTCACAGAGAAAAACCTGGGGAAATATCTGGGAAAAGAGAAGTATTCTTTTCAGATGGCAAATGCGTCGGACGAGGTCGGGATCGTCCGGGGGCTGGCGTGGACAAGCGTGGGCGGAGATACCCTGCAGATCGAAGTGAACGTCATGCCGGGAGAGGGAGAGATCCTGCTGACGGGACAGATGGGAGATGTGATGAAAGAGTCGGCAAGAACCGGGATCAGCTACATCCGTTCCGTGAGTAGAGAGCAGAAGATCGACGAGCATTTCTTCAAAGAACACGATATCCATATCCATATTCCGGAGGGAGCAGTTCCCAAAGACGGCCCTTCGGCAGGCATTACCATGGCTACAGCCCTGTTTTCCGCCATCACCGGGAAAAAGGTGCGCAGCGACCTTGCCATGACCGGGGAAGTGACCTTAAGGGGGATGGTGCTCCCTATCGGCGGGCTGAAAGAAAAGATCCTGGCGGCACGTATAGCGGGGCTGAAAGAGGTTTTGGTGCCTGCGGAGAACAAAAAAGATATTGATGAAATTTCAGAAGAAATCAAGGAGGGGCTTACCATCACCTATGTGAAAAACATGGAGGAAGTGCTCCGCCGTGCACTGCTGGCTGATGCAGCATGACGGTATAAGGGGGACTTCTGCCCGGGAGCCGGGAGGGAAGCTGCCTTAAAAAATAAATAGAAATGTTAAGGGTAAAAAATGATAATAAAAAATGTAAATCTTGAAACTGTTTGTGGCATTACCAGCAAATTCCCTGAAAATGAACATATGGAATTTGCATTTGCAGGGAAAAGCAACGTAGGGAAATCTTCCCTGATCAATGGGCTGATGAACCGGAAGGCGCTGGCCAAAACCAGCTCCCAGCCGGGGAAGACCCAGACCATTAATTATTATAACATTAACGGC
>OFGX01001445.1_pt1 | contig 14157 bp, 14 predicted proteins | sample 1521831 | NCBI WGS metagenome assembly OFGX01 (sample SAMEA3504080, study PRJEB24116) | mouse gut metagenome | biome: mouse gut; feature: mouse-associated habitat; material: faeces | place: Denmark | collected 2011
CGCTGGTTGGTTTTCTGCCGCTGGTATTCCTTGATAATTTCTTGGATTGCTATAGTTTAGCAAGAGTCAATCAAAGATATTATTTGGAAGGATGATTATTTATGGAACAGATCAAACTGCCTCAGGCATCGGTGCTGACTTCACCAAATCCGGTTTCAATCGTTTGCACACAGAAGCCTGATGGAACTACTAACCTGGCTACTGTGTCTTGGTGGACGTATCTCTCCTTTAATCCGGGAATGATTGCCTACGCAATGGCCAAGACCTCATACAGCGGCGAGATGGTTCGCCAAAATAAGGAAGTTATTCTCTCTATTCCTGGCGCGGAGATTGCTGATGCCGTTATGGGCTGCGGCACTTCGACCGGGCGGAATACAGATAAGGTCTCCAAGTTCGGTATTGAGATGCAGAACATACCTGGCAGTGAAATTCAGATTCCGCTGCACAGCCGTGTGGCAATCCAGTGCAGTTTGAAGGAGTTTATTGAAACCGGGGATCATTATCTGTATATCTGTGATGTGGATCAGGTCTACGGCAACAAGGATGAACGGGCAGTTTTTTCCTGGGACGGATATGCAAAAATTGCCCCCGCAAATCAAGGATAAGATCAATTATAAACTCAAAACATCTGTGCCCAACCAGAATTTTATTTTGGTTGGGCACAGAGATGTTATATGAAAATAAGTATAACGTCTTTAAGTTTTCCGTATTTTACTTTCAGGCAATTTTGTGGTTAAAATAGTAGGAATATCCAAACGGAATGTTCTGATAAAACCTGATACTCCATTCAGCAATAACCGATTTGGATTGCGATGAAAAGAAAAACAGCGGCAATAACGCTCAGGCCTGCCAGCATAGGCAGAACAAATTTTTCCCATTTGGAAAAAGGAACCTTGCCCATACTGCACACCAACAGCAGAGTGCCATAAAGGGGGCCGCACATGTTGGTGATACCATCGCCGAGTTGATAGGCCAGCACTGCGGTTTGAGCGGTTAATCCCACAATTTCAGCAATAGGGATAATAATGGGCATTACAATCGCTGCTTTGGCTGAGCCTGATGGAATTAGAAGATTGATCAGCATTACCGCAATCAAAACACCAATGATCGAAACTAAAACAGGTTGTCCCTGAAGGGGGCGTGAAATGAAATAGACGATGGTATCCAGTACACTGGCCTGATTGAGAATCCATGCAATCCCATAGGCAACACCCAGCAGGATGGTACCACCCATCATAGCAGCACACCCCTTGGTAAAGGCATTAACTGCGTCATTGACAGGTATCCGACCGATGATCGCTGTAATCAGAGAGACAATGATAAAGATTGCACTGATGTGGTCGAATCCCCAGCCCAGTGTAGAGGCACCATAGATAAAAGCAATCAAACCGGCCGCCAAGGTAAGCAGTACCGCAGCGTGGACCTTTGTGAAGGGGTATGTTTGGAACTCCTCCAGATCAAACGAAATATCACTCACGTCGGTACCGGCCATATAACTTTTAGATGGGTCTTTCTTGACCCGCTTGGCATACCACATGATGTAGGCTAAACAGAACAGGGGAACCACCGCAAACATTACCAGACGAAGGCCCATTCCGGAATAGAGTTCCAAGCCGGCGATTGTTTGGCTGATAGCTACCGAGGAGGGATTGACCGGCCCGCAGAGAAAGCCGGAACAAGCTCCTACCATAGAAATCGCTACACCAACGATGCCATCATAGCCCAAAGCTAGGGCGATGGAAATCGCAATAGGGAAGAATGGGAGTGATCCCTCCACCATACCGAGAAATCCGCCCAGAAATGCGAACAGGTAAAACATGACAACCAGTACAATGTCGCCTCGCTCTACTCCAATCAGCTTAATGACACGGGTAACACCTACATTGATAGCTCCAGTTTTCTGAATTACTTCCATCGCTCCATTGATAAACATAAAAGCGATAATCAGCGAAATGGCGTTGGTCATGCCTTTTGGAATGGCCAGAAAGAAATCAAAAACAGAGGCTCCTTTGTTCTCAATGAAGGTAAATGTAGCAGGGTCAACGACCATACGTCCAGCGACTTCGATGCGTTCATAGGCACCCGAGGGAATCAGGTGCGTACAGACCGCGATGATTGCCAGCAGGATCATGAGCAGCGCGATCGAGTTGACGGATCTTTTCTGTTTGTTCATGACTGCATCTCCTTTTTATATTATTACAGCGCACCATTCAAATAGGCCAGCGCATTTCCAACGTGTACCTGAATGCCAACAGGCAGGACCCGCTCATCCACATGGAAGCTGGGGTGGTGCAGCGCAGGCGGATTTGGTCCCACCGCACAGCCCAGCCATACCAGTACAGAGGGCACGAGCCGGGCGTATTCACTGAAATCTTCCGCAGTCAGCATAGGTTGATTGGTATACCGAACCTTGTCCTCACCCAGAAGCTGGCGGCAGTTTTTTGCCACTTGGGCAGACAAAGTTGGGTCATTGATGGTAGGGGCATATCCCGTAACGTGGTCATAGGTCATCTCACAGCGCCAGGCCTGGGCAATGTGCTGTGCCAATTCTGGAACACGCTTACCGAACAGACGTCTGGTCTCCTCGTTATATGTGCGATAGCCGCCTTCAATGATGGCTTTATCCGCCACGGCACTCCAAAGCGATCCAGGTGTGGAGATATTGCCAATATGGAAGATTGTAGTTTCGGCTGCATTGGCCTCTCTGGTAGGCAGCATATGGATAGCCTGAATCAATTCAGCGATAGCAGGTACTGGATCGATCACCTTGTGCGGAGTGGAACCGTGGCCGCCCCTTCCCTGGAATGTGATGGTAAATTTGTCGGTAGATGCGCAGGCTTCCTTCTCGCATAGGCTCACGGCACCCAGTGGAAGCTCTGGCTGGACGTGCAGACCGATCCAGGCGTCTACCCCTTCCAGAACGCCCTCCTTGATCAGGAAGCCTGCGCCACCCAGTCCGGCTTCTCCTGGCCGTCCTACATAACCCGCTTCTTTTAACGCCTGAGTGACTTCTGGTTTCAGAGTGCCTTCTTCACAGGGCTGGAACACAAATTTGATTTTTCCCTGAAACCTCTCCTTGTGCCGGCTGAGTACTGCGGCCGCACCCAACAGCATTGTCACATGGCTGTCATGCCCACATGCGTGGCAGTAGCCCGCGTGTTCGGATAGGGCAGCCCGCTCTGATCGGGGATTGCCAGACAGTCCATGTCCGCGCGTAGCATCAAAGTCTTGCCCGGGCGGCCGGAGTCCAGCAATCCTACAACGCCAGTGAAAGCAAGCCCAGTTTGAACACAAAGCCCCAATTTTTTCAGATATTCCGCAATAATGCCACTTGTGCGTACCTCTTCAAAGCCAGGCTCCGGGTGCTGATGGAGATCCTTATAAATCTCAAAGAGTTCTTTTTGTAGTTCTGGCAACTCATGCTGAAGCCAATTTAACTTAAACATGATCTCTCTCCTTTCTGTGCATATTAGGGCGTAGATAACAACTGTCCTGACTTCTGAATCATGCTGTAAAACAAGGTTCTGATTTTATCCACATCAGCATTCCTACAAAAAAGCTCACCACCTAATTCCGGATGCCACTGCAGTCCCACAAAAGGATATTTTTTATGGTAAACGGCTTCAATAATACATTCATCTGTTCCTTTGCGCAGCTTACCAGCCTGTGCCAGCTGGATATATTCTTCTGCCTTTTTCTTATCGGCGCACCAGACCTGGGAGACGAGCAGGCATTCCGGGAGATCCTTTAACGCCTGGTGATGGCCGCTGTTTCCATGAACAATATCACCATATATATCATGCAGAGGAGTTCCTGGCACATTATAGATATCGTGGAAACGAGGGACTCCCGGCTCGTAGCGGTGTTCCTCTCTACAGGCGATGTCTTGTATAAGCGTTGCGCCAAAATAAACACTGATCAACTGCAGCCCGCGGCAGATTCCAAAAATCGGCTTTCGTAGCGCCACCGCCCGCCGGATCATGTTCATTTGTGCCTGGTCCATTGCATCGTCCACGACATGACAGCCAGTGTTGGGTTCGTTCCAGTAGGCGGGATTGACGTCCGGAAGTCCACCAGGAACGACGACACCATCACATTGGACAAGTTCATCCGGGTCGGTAGAGCACCAGCATTCAGCTGCCTGGGATGTAAAAAAATCTTTTGTTTCCCCAGTAACATCAATCGGGCAACCAGGATAAATACCAGATGGTGCAGCAATCAAAATTTTATACAATTTTACCCCTCCTTATTTTGATTTTGTAAATCGATTCATGGATACGCTGGTTGCTTTGAACAAATAATTTGTCACATAAAAAGGAATTCTGCTATTTTTATACCAAAGAAAGGAGGGTTGATGTCAAGAGCCGATTATGGAGGAATTTTGCCAAAAGTGACAAGTATGCTTTACTACGGTAAGCGACAGGAAAGCAAAAATCTAAAAATAGACAAGTGGGCTTTACAGTGAATGATAAAAGTGAACTGTGGAGGGAGTAGCAGGCATGAAGATTGGTGAACTGGCCAAAAACTGTGGAGTTTCTAAAGCGACCATTCGGTTCTATATGGGGAATGGGCTGCTGATTCCCAACGAGGACGGAGGGAATTATTCTTTTTCAGAGCAAGATCGAGATGATCTGCAAACTATTCTGCGAATGAAGGAACAGCAGTTTAGCTTAAAGGAAATTCAAAGCTATATCTCGCTGAAGCGAATGTCAAATTTAATTGAACCGGATACTATTGATGAGTGTCTGAGGATCATGGAAAACAAAAAGCTGGAGTTGAATGCTAAGATCGAGATTCTTCAAAGAGCAATCTTAGGAATCGACAAACAAATCGTTACACTCAACAGCCAAAGCTTTGGGAGTCCTCAGCGCACGGGGCTTCCGATCCGGGCCTTGCCCCTGCTTCGCTGCCCGCTTTGCGGAAAACTGCTACTGGTAGACAGTGCTGTGCTGGACAGCCAGTACATTTTTTCCGGATCTTTAAATTGCTCATGTGGGTATCATGCTGCGATCCGAAATGGTATCATCCGAACTGGAAACCGCTATACAGGCACTCATGACCAGCCGAATCTGAGGCGTGAACTGTATCGAAACATGGGGAGCAAATACAACATTTGCATTCAAAAATGCTACAATCACATGGCAAGTGACCTAAATGACATGGAGCTTTCAGGAAAAGTTGTTTTGGAAGCGAATATCAATGGTCATTTCTATCTGTACAGTCATTTTGAGCAATTCCCGGATGACTGTTTATTTATCGTTACAGATAAATATTATGAGATGCTGGAGATGTATAAATCACTAATTGAATTATTAAATCTGAAGAAAAACATTCTCTATATTGCGGATGCCGATAGTCAATACCCTTTGCGGTTTGGTTGTATTGATCTGCATATCAGTTTTATGGGAGAAAATGAATATCAATTTTATCATCAGGCTAACTTTATTCAAAATATCAATCAATGGATGAAAACTGGAGCGGTCGTGATTGGATCATATATGTCCTACGCTCCAGGAAGTCAGTCATTCGATAAAGTCAGGAAAAAATATCCCGAATGTAGTTCAAATGGTTTTAATATAAAAAAGCTTCGAGAAAATTATATTGCCGAAGGCTATCAACCCCAGATCATTGAGATTGGCCAGTTAGAAAAGACGGTAAACCGATTTTGTTTTGAATGCCATGTAGATGGGGAGCCATTGTTTATCCATTATTTTCAAGCTCACCGCAAGCGATGCAAGCAGTTTGAACAGGTTGAACCTGATATCGATCCCGCTTTTTAGAATAGATAAAAATCCCGCAAAAGTTAACCTTTTGCGGGACTTTTGAGCTAATAGAAAATAAATTCTCGGGAATGGGATGTTTCCTTCCTGCCGTTTTGTCAGAAAATATTGTCTTTCATAAAGTCAATCAAATGCTGTTGTACCGGGTTCGTGTTCCGTTTGGTATATGAGAGGTAAATACTGCGCACAGCCAGAGAATCGCCCAGTTGGTAAAAAACAACCTTATCAGTCGGCGCAACGTGGGCCGGTATGGTAGAACGCAGGAAGGTAATTCCCTGTCCTTCACAAACCAGATAGTAGGCTGTCATCATTTGAGTCAGGTATAGAGATACATTGGGGATAAATCCAGCATTTTTACAAATTTGCAGACTGCGCTGATGAATGTCGTTTCCTTCTTTCAAGAGGAGGAAGCTTTCCTTCGCAAAAGCCTCCAGGGGAACGGACGGACGGCGGCTGTCCGCTTGATTGCGGTTCAGAAATTCTTCAAAGGAGTAGCGGTATTGCTCCAGCTTCTCATTGACCGGATTGCTGGCCGGTACCGCCAGCACGATTTCCTCTGATGCCCAAGGGATGGAGTGAATCCGGCTGTTGGCGGGGTGCTCCGCCTCCAGGAGAAAATCAAGCCGTCCATTCATGAGTTTTTCTAAAAGCGTTTTGTTGCCGCCCTCTGTTAAAGTTAATGTTACCTGTGGATAGAGGAACTGGAACTCATTCATCAGGCTTGGGAGCACATAGGTACAGAAGAACATGGAGCTGCCGATGTGTAGTTCTGTTCGTCCCACATCCCGCATCTGTTTAAAATGTTCGTGCATTTCCGTTTCAATCGCTGTGATCTCTTCAAATTTCTCGATGTAATACTGTCCTGCTTCCGTCAGTGAAATGGGATTGGTGCTTCGGTCGAATATGGGAAGCCCCAACTCCTGCTCCGCTTTTTTGATGGTGGCGCTCAGCCAGGGCTGAGAGACATACAGCTTTTTGGCCGCCTTGGAAAAACTTTTTTCCTGATAGACCGCATAGATGTATTCTTTATAATTCGTCATTTCGCTGCCCTCCTGTACGAAAGTCGATATTATAATGGATTCAAGCTTTTCGTCTTTTATTTTTTGACGGATTTTTGGCTAAATAATATCAGAAAGACAAACAAAACGCAAGACAAGAAATGGAATCCGTCCATTTGTCCGGAAGGTATCTTTAGGCTGCCTTTGATTATGCAGATTGCATAGCACTTATACGAAAACAGATATAATGTGTTCAAGAATTTCGTATTTTACATTTCACCGCTTTTGTGGCTAAATAGTATCAGAAGGCAGAATAAAACACAGCTTATTTTACACAAATTCACCAAATCAGAGGAGGCAAAACTATGGCGGCAAAAATCGCGGCGCGGATGAACCGGATGGCGCCCTCCGGCATCCGCAAGGTCAACGAAAAGGCGCTGGCAATGGAGCGGGCGGGAGAGAAGGTCCTCCACTTTGAGATCGGACGGCCTGACTTTGACACCCCGGAGTACATCAAGCGGGCGGCCAACCAGGCCCTGGCCGAGGGCAAGGTCCACTACACCTCCAACTTCGGCCTGATGGAGCTGCGCCAGGCCATCGCGGACAAGCTGAAGCGGGAGAACAACGTGGACTATACAGCATCCGAGGTGCTGGTCACCGTGGGGCTGTCCGAGGCGGTGTTCGCCGTCCTGGCCACCATCCTGGAGGAGGGCGACGAAATTCTGGTCCCCGACCCGGTGTGGCTCAACTACATCAACGTGCCCAACCTGCTGGGGGCCAAGGCGGTCACCTACGGGCTGACCGAGGAAACCGGCTTCCAGATGAACCTGGAGGAGGTCAAAGCAAAAATCACCCCCAAGACCCGGGCCATCGTCATCATCACCCCCAACAATCCCACCGGCGGCGTGCTGTCTGAGGACGTACTCAAGGAGCTGGCTGAGATTGCGGTCTCCAACGACCTGATGGTTATTTCCGACGAGGTTTACGAGCGGCTGGTCTACGACGGGGCCAAACACATCAGCATTGTCTCCCTGCCCAGCATGAAGGAGCGCACCTTCACCATGAACGGCATGTCCAAGGCCTACGCTATGGATGGCTGGCGGCTGGGCTATGTGGCCGCTCCCGAGGAATATATTTTGGCCATGAACAAGTTCCACCAGCACAATACCACCTGCGCCCCCAACTTCGTCCAGGTGGCCGCCATCGCCGCCCTCAACGAGGAGGGGGACGAGGTGAAGGAGATGGTGAAGGAGTACCAGCGCCGCCGGGACTACGCCGTCAAGGCCATCAATGAGATCCCCGGCCTGCACTGTGAATGCCCCAAGGGCGCGTTCTATATCTTCATCAACTGCAAGTCCTTGAATATGAAATCTGCTGATCTGTCCGCTTACCTGCTGGAGGAGGCCAAGATTGCCCTGGTGCCCGGCGACGTGTTCGGTCCCGGCGGTGAGGGCTACCTGAGGATGTCCTTTGCCAACAGCTACGAAAATGTGGTGAGTGGGTGCGAGCAGCTGAAGAAGGCTGTTGCGCTGCTTCAGCAAAAACCTTGACAAGGTCGGGAAAGGGAGGACAAACGCTTGAAAAAGAAAAAGATGAGCCTGGCCCTGAAAACCTTCATCGGCTTTGGTCTGGGTATTGTAATCGGCCTGATCTTCCAGGAGAAGGCCACCATTCTGAAACCTCTGGGCACCATCTTCCTGAACATGATCAAAATGATCGTCGTTCCCCTGGTGTTCTGTTCCATTACCGCTGGCGTGGCCAGCCTGGGCGACCTGCGCAAGCTGCGCAGTATCGGTGTGAAGGTGGTGGGACTGTACGCCCTCACCTCCGCCATTTCAGTGGCCCTTGGACTGCTGATGGCAAATATCACCAATCCCGGCCAGGGCTTTGATATGAGCGCACTGGCAGAAAGCAGCCAGTATGAGGCCCAGGCCATGCCCAGCGTGCTGGACACCATCGTGGACGCTTTCCCGTCCAATATCTTCCAGTCCTTTGTCAACACCAATATGCTCCAGATTATCGTCTTTTCCATCTTCCTGGGCGTTGCCCTCATTATGATGGGGGAGCAGGGAGAACGCCTCTCCTCTGCTATCCAGAGTTTTTCCGACGTCATGTCCAAAATTACAGCCATCGTCATGGAGTTCTCTCCCGTCGGTGTGTGCGCCCTGCTGGCTGACTCTGTGGGTGCGTATGGACTGAAAATCTTTGGCCCTCTGGGCAAGCTGATTCTCACCGTCTACGCCTCCGATGTGATTTTGGTTTTCCTGATGTATGTCCCCATGGTTGCCCTGCTGGCCCGGTTCCCCATCGCGCAGTTCTTCAGGGGTATCTGGAAGGTGTGGGTGGTCACCCTGAGCACCACCAGCAGCGCCGGCTCTCTGCCTGTCACCACCTCTGTCACCAACGACGACTTCGGCGTGTCTCCGGAGCTGTCCTCCTTCTCTCTGCCCCTGGGCGCTACCATTAACATGAACGGCGGCTGCATCTATTACGCTGCGGCCATCGTGATGACCGCTCAGATTTATGGCATGGACCTCACCCCCGCCGCCCTGCTCAACATTGTGATCTCCACGGTGCTGGTGGCTATGGGCTGTCCCGGCGTCCCCGGCGGCGCAATTATCATGACCACCATCCTGCTGACCAACATGGGCCTGCCCCTGGAGATCGTGGGCATGATCGCCGGTATCTTCCGTCTGATTGACATGGCAAACACCACCTTTAATGTCACTGGCGACGTGGTCACCACGATGGTAGTGGCCCGCAGTGAAAATATGATAACTCCCCCCGCTGCCGTCGCGGCAAAAAAATAAATACATACTTGGAGGAATAAAACCATGCGTCTTGCTACCATTAAAAAGAACGGCGCGGAAATCGCCGGTATCGTCACCCCCAAGGGCGTGTTCCCCATCGCTGCCCTTAACGCTGCCAAGGGTACCGCCTGGAGCACCGATATGCTGTCCCTCATCCAGAAGGGGGAGGTCCCCGGCCTCACCGATTGGTACAACGCCGGCGGCAAGGCTGAGCTGGACAATCTGCCTGGCCTGGTTCCCCAGGAGGAGGTAGTCTACGCTCCCCTGTACCGCAACCCCAAGCGCATTTTTGGCATCGGCCTGAACTACGTGGACCACGCCGGGGACATCGGTTCCGCCGCTCCCACCGGTTTCCCCGGCAGCTTCTTCAAAATGGCCGACACCCTGGTTGGCCCCGGCGACGATATCAAGCTGCCCACCCTGAAGGAGGCCCAGAAGACCACCGCTGAGGCGGAGCTGGGCATTATCATGGGCAAGGACTGCCGGGACGTATCCGAGGAGAACTGGCAGGACGCCATTGTGGGCTACACCACCATCCTGGATATGACCGAGGAATCCATCCTCAAGGGCAACGACTTCGTAAGCGGCAACCCCCGGTATCTGTGTATCGTGAAAAACTTCCCCACGTTTTTCTCCTTCGGTCCTGAGCTGGTCACCCCCGACGAGGTGCCCGATGTGCTGAAGCTGGAGGTCCAGTCCGTCCATAACGGTGAAATCTACGCCAAAAACGTGGTTGCCAACATGACCCACCGCCCCGCCCGGCTGGTCTCCCTCCACAGCGGCATCCAGGGCTGGTACGCCGGGGATATCCTGTCCACCGGCACCCCTCGGGCCTTCCATATCCAGGACGGCGACATGGCCGAGTGCCGCATTGTCGGCCCCGACGGCTTTACAATGCGGCCCCTGCTCAACCCTGTGGTGGACCTGAAGAAGCATCCTGAGAAAGAATAAAGCGTGTTCCGGTTCCCGCTCCATCCGGGGCGGGAACGTAAAATAAGCATTGATCTGGAAGGAGTGAAATATTATGGGTATCTATGCTGTTACCGGGGGCACCACCGGAATCGGCGCAGAGGTCTGCCGTATGTTGATGGAGGAGGGACACGAAGTATTCAACATCGACTACAAGGATGGCGACTTCCAGGCCGACTTGTCTACAGACGAGGGTGTCAACGACGCAATCCAGGCTGTGAAGAAGAAGTACCCGGACGGGATCGACGGTCTGATCAGCAATGCCGGTGTAGGTCCCACTGCGCCGGCAGAGAAAATTTTCGCATTGAATTTTTATGCGGGCACCTATATTGCGGAGGGCCTTCGGCCCCTGCTCATTAAGAAAAAGGGCTGCTGCGTGATGACCTGCTCCAACACCATCACCAATTCCATTGTCCGAATGGACTGGGTGGAGCTGCTGACCAATCTGCGCAACCGGGAGCGAGGGATGGATCTGGCCCGCATGATTCCCAAGGAAAAAGGCCCTGCCGCTTACAGTTCCTCTAAGTGCGCCTTGGCCCGCTGGATTCGTCGGGTTTCTCCCAACTGGGCGGTGGATGGCCTGCGGATCAACGGAGTTGCTCCGGGCAATACCACGACTCCTATGACGAAGGGTATGACGGAGCAGCAGCGGAATGCCGCGCTGCTCATCCCCATTCCCACACGATATGGGACAAAGGAATTCCTGGACGCAGAGGAAATTGCCAACTCTATTGTGTTCCTGGCCTCCCGCAAAGCCAGTGGTATCAATGGCGAAATCCTGTTTGTAGACGGTGGCATCGATGCGCTGATGCACTCCGAACGGTTTTAAGGGGGTGCCAATATGACGTTATTGGAACAGTACATTGATTATATGCGCAAGGGTGACGAATGCGCTCTTTCTGATCTGTTTGCCAAGGATGGCATTCTTCACGATGCTTCCTGGACCCAGGTAGGAGAAGACACCCTGCATCTGTCCGGAAAGATGGCGGTAGAGATGATGTTCCACCATAAGTTCGGATATAACGGTGGTCCCTTCCCCATCAGCGGTGTGAAATTTATGGAGGAGAATGTAGCTTGGTACTTTATCGTGTATCATGACAGAGTGGTACCGGTAGTCGCCTACCTCTCCTCGGTAACTGAGGATGGGAAGATTGACCGTCTAAACATTCTTCCTATGTAGATGGATATCCTCATCCGCGAAACGTGTAAGAAAACTGATAAGATTGGAGTAATCATCATGAAAGCTACCTTTGTTTTAACCCCCGCAGAGGCCCGCCGCCTGATTGCCAAGGCGGTTATCCAGATGCCCGAGTTCCAGAAAGCCTGGAAGGACGCCTACGTCCTGCTGGCAGGCGGCACCACCAACGCCTTCATCGCCCAGGAGCTGGGCTATGAGGTGGAGCCCGGCCTGTGTACCGTGGGCAGCAGCACCGACGGCCTGCTGTGCGTCACCGAGCCCTCCAGCCGCAAGAGCTTCCCCAACGTGTTTTACAAGGGCCAGCCCGTGGATAAGAAGATTGACGAGGCCCTCCAGGACTACCACGCCGACACCGTCATCATCAAGGGGGCCAACGCCTTCGACCAGGACGGCCATGTGGGCGTCATCACCTCCGGCTTCAACGGCGGCACCGTCCCCAACTTCATCGGCTACATGACCAGCAAGGGCCTGAAATACATCTGCCCTGTGGGCTATGAGAAGATGGTGCCCAGCGTCCCCGCCGCCAGCCGGGCCCTGGGCGGCGCCAGCCACATCGACATCTCCATGGGGGCCGATCCTGGTCTGTACTGCCTGTCCAGCGCCGACATCCTCACTGAGGTGGAGGCCATCAAGCAGATGTTCCACTGTGACGCCAAGGTGGTGTGCGCCGGCGGTATCGGTCTGTCTCTGCCCAACGACTCCGGCTTCTGGGCCATCTCCCGCTTCTTCCACCTCAACGAGGTGGACACCATCCGGGGCTGGACCCTGGGCGGCTTTTCGCTATCATACCTCGGCCATTGGTAACAGGCAATCCCCGCAAAGGATATTGACTTTTTTCGTGGCCCTGACGGACTGCCCGCAACAGGGGCAGACCACCTTTCTTGTGCTGGAAGTCCTGCCCATGACGGGTGGCGTGATGCCTCCCCTGGCTCCGGGTCCGCCAATGCCCCGCATGGAAAAACCGTCCTGCCTATTCATCATAATATCGTCCCAACCCTGGGAGATGATGAACTCAATAAGCCCGTCCGTTGGCTCCGTGATGCTCCACCCAATGCGTTTATCGTAGGAAATGCGGAGGTCCCGCGCCTCGGCAGCATCCCGAAATTTTTTGTTGTGGTAAGCCCCTCCTCGACTGGTATCCTGTACTCCCATTTGGAGGTTGTGAAGGTGGACCATCTCATGAAGTACAGTCGCGGTCACATTTTCAATGGGCCTGTCCAGGGTTCCGGCTCCGATGTTCAGTTCGTGCCTCGTTCCTCCGTCTGCCCTCTGCCATGCCTTAGCTACGGTAACGTGTCCGTAAGCCCTAGGGGTTGACTGAATTGTGATAACAGGCTCTTCGATAGCCCCCTCAAAGTAATGCTCATTTAATGCCCGGAAAATCTTCTCCAAATACCCGGCTGTCCGGCTGGTTTTGATAGTCTGCTTCATAGCTTCGTCCTCCCATGATAAAAAAGTGTCGGCCTTGCCGAAATCGGCTGCGGCGATTTCGGTTGGTTTCCACTGGCGCGGGGACGGTGCGGGGTCAAGGGTCGAAGCGGAGCGGAGAGCAACAAATTTTTCTGGCTCCTGCGCCGCCAGAAAAATTTGTTGCGGCCCTTGATGCCGCTCCGGCTCCGTGCTATTTTCCGCTTGATTGTATTGGGGCCGAGAGAGAAAGACTATCTTTTTTAATGATTCGCGCTTTGCACCAGCTTTTACGTAAAAACTTGGCCGACGGTTTTGTAACCGTCGGCCATTGTGCGTATATTTAGTCGGGATATGCGGTGTAGAAGTGATAGTCCCATCCAAGTTCGTATTTGATGGGGTCGCGACGTGCAATGCCAAAGGCGAGCTTGTTGCCGCCGCCATTCATGTTGGCGTCAATAGTCGTGAGCATATTGGCGATGCCATTGATATTTCCCCGGTCATATACGATGGCTACATGCATTGCTTTACCATTGGGGTCTACTTTGATAAGCAGGTCGCCGGGCCGGGCAGCATCGTAGCCTCCAGAGACGGGACGAAGGGTGACGTTCTGACCGAACACGGCATCGAATACGCGAGCCGCTCCGCCGCCACAACCACGGGAGGTGCTGCATGAGAGGCCCGAACCGCTGATTCTGTATCGATTGGTGACGCTTCGAATTGCGCTTTTCCCGCCCTGACTGTAGGGACCCATATCTTTCTTGTTCCACTGGGCCTTGAGGTCGTTCAGGATGGCAAGCACATTTTCTTCTGTAATCTCTTCACCGTTGGTCAGGGTGCTGACGGAGGGCGTTTCGGACCTCTCAGGCGCTTCGCTGTTGGGTTTGCTGTGGTCAGGGTCGGCGGAAGTGTCGGGGGCGGTTTCGCTGGGCGTGGAGCCAGCCGGATTTTCAAGTACTCCGCTTAGATCGCCGCTGACAGAAGTTTCTGGCCCT
>OFGX01001448.1_pt1 | contig 14138 bp, 15 predicted proteins | sample 1521831 | NCBI WGS metagenome assembly OFGX01 (sample SAMEA3504080, study PRJEB24116) | mouse gut metagenome | biome: mouse gut; feature: mouse-associated habitat; material: faeces | place: Denmark | collected 2011
ATCGGTGACTGGAGTTCAGACGTGTGCTCTTCCGATCTCTGGAGAAACAGGGGCTGAAGGAAGTCCTGCTGGTCCGGACCGGCTGTATCGGCATCTGTCAGTTTGAGCCGGTGGTGGAGGTGACCCTGCCCCGTCAGAGCAAGACCACCTACGTGCGCATGACCCCGGAAAAGGCGGTGCGGATGGTGGACCAGCACCTTCTGGGGGGCAACGCCATCGCCGAGTACACCATCGGCGCCAAGCAGTAAGGGGGGGGGAAAGAAATGTATCGCGGATATATCATGGTCTGCTGCGGCCCCAACTGCGAACTTTCCTCGGGCCGTCTGGCGGACGAATTTGAAGTGCAGATCAAGCTGGCCGGACTCCGAAAGGAAATTCAGGTCATCCGGGGCGGCTGCCTGGGGCTGTGCGGCTCCGGGCCCAACGTCATTATCTTCCCGGAGGGGACTATCTACAGCCATGTCAAAAACGAGGATGCGGCCCGCATCGTCAGTGAGCACCTGCTCAAGGGCGGACGGGTGGAGGACCTACTCTACGATGAAAACCAGGCCGCCGGTACGGTCCGCAGCCTGGAAGAGACGGACTTTTTTCAGAAAAGACCCGCATCGCCCTGCGCAACTGCGGCGTGATCGACCCCCAGAGCATTGAGGAGTACATCGCCCGGGACGGCTAGACCGCGCTGTACAAGGCGTTAACTGATATGACCCCAGACGGCGTGATCGACACCATTTTGGCCAGCGGCCTGAGGGGCCGGGGCGGTGCGGGTTTCCCCACGGGCCTGAAGTGGAAGTTTGCCAGCGGGAACCGGGGGGAGGTGCAGAAATATGTCTGCTGCAATGCGGATGAAGGTGATCCGGGGGCCTTTATGGACCGCAGCGTGCTGGAGGGCGAAGAATCCCCATAAGATCGACACGGAAAAGTGCATCAAGTGCGGCGGCTGTATCGAGAAGTGCCGCTTTGACGCCATCAGCCGGAACTGAGGGAGGGGAGCAAAGATGGAAAAATTAAATTTGCAGACCGTGGATATGGTCAACCTGAAAATCAACAATATCCCCTGCCGCGCCCCCGCCGGCTCCACCATCCTGGAGACGGCTCACGCCGCCGGTATCGCCATCCCCACTCTGTGCTATCTGAAGGGCGTCAACGAGATCAGGGCCTGCCGCATGTGCGTGGTGGAAGTGAAGGGAGCCAAGAACCTGGTCACCGCCTGTGTCTACCCCATCGCCGAGGGGATGGAGGTGTTCACCAACACCAAGCGGGTCCAGGCCGCCCGGCGGACCAATCTGAAACTGCTGCTGTCCATCCACGACCAGGAGTGCCTCAGTTGTCCCCGCAGCGGCGAGTGCGAGCTCCAACGGCTGTGCCGGGAGTACGGCGTGGACAACAACATGGCCTTCGAGGGGGAGAAAAACCACTACGAGATCGACGCCAGCACTCCCCACCTCATCCGCAACAACAGCAAGTGCATCCTCTGCCGCCGGTGCGTGGCTACCTGTGAAAAGGTGATGGGGGTATCCGCCATCGCAATTTCCCAGCGGGGCTTCAAAACCCATGTAGGTTCCAGTTTTGACGTTCCCCTGGGACAGAGTGCCTGCATCAACTGCGGTCAGTGCATCGTGGCCTGTCCCACCGGGGCCATCACCACCGTGGTGGAGACCGACGAGGTGTGGGCCGCCATCGACAACCCCCCAAAGCACGTCATCATCCAGACCGCCCCCAGTGTCCGGGCCACCCTGGGCGAGTCCTTCGGAATGCCCGTCGGCACCAATGTGGAGGGCAAAATGGCCGCCGCCCTGCGTCGGCTGGGCTTCGACGGGGTGTACGACACCGACTTTGCCGCCGACATGACCATCATGGAGGAGGCAACCGAGTTTATGGAGCGGCTGAAAACCGGGGAGAATCTGCCCATCATCACCAGCTGCTGTCCCGGCTGGGTGAAGTATTGCGAGGAGTTCTACCCGGAGTTCCTGCCCAACCTGTCCTCCTGCAAGAGCCCCCAGCAGATCTTCGGCGCCCTGGCCAAAACCTACTACGCCGAAAAGCACGGCCTGGACCCCAGGGATATCGTCTGCATCTCTGTCATGCCCTGCACCGCCAAGAAGTTCGAGCACAAGCGGGATCACGAGTGCGCCGCCGGGGAGGGCATCCCCGACGTGGACATCGCCCTGACCACCCGGGCCCTGGGCAACATGATACGCCGGGCCGGCCTGCTTTTTGAGCAAATGCCCGATGAGGAGTTTGACCCGGCCCTGGGGATTGCCAGTGGAGCGGGACACCTGTTCGGCGTCACCGGAGGGGTGATGGAGGCCGCCCTGCGCACCGCTGTGGAGACCCTCACCGGCAAGGAGCTGGCCGACCCGGTGTTCCAAGCTGTCCGGGGCACGGACAGAGGCATCAAGGAGGCGGAGTACGAGATCGGCGGGGCGCCGGTCCGGGTGTGCTGCGTCAGCGGGATCAAAAACGCCTCTCAGATGCTGGACGCGGTCAAGGCCGGAGAAAAGCACTACGACTTTATCGAGATCATGGCCTGTCCCGGCGGCTGCGTCAACGGCGGCGGACAGCCCTCCCAGCCGGCGGATGTACGCAATTTCACCGACCTGAAAGGGCTGCGGGCCAAGGCCCTCTACGACGAGGACGAAGGCATGACCCTGCGGAAGAGCCACGACAACCCGCTGGTAAAGCAGGTGTATGAGGAGTATCTGGGCAAGCCCGGCAGTGAAAAGGCCCATAAAATTCTCCATACCAGCTATGTGGTCCGCGGCTATGAATATTAAAAACCGGAATTGGTTTCAAGGTCTGAATGTACAGAAAAAGCTGACCCGTGCGGCCGAGCTGATCGAGCTGCTGCTGGGCGTGATCATTCTGCTACACTGTATCGTCTCCACCGCCGGCATGGTATTCAGCGTCAACGTGGTCAAGCTGTTTTACAATACGGCTTACTTACAGTATCAGCTCTCCAGCGCCTGCCTGATTATTATCGGTGTGGAGCTGATCATGATGATTACCAGCTACTCCCTCGACTCCGTGGTGGACGTGATGCTGCTGGCAGTCTCCCGGCAGATGATCGTAGAGCACACCGCACCGCTGGAAAACTTGTTGACAGTCATTTCAGTCGGTTTGCTGTTCCTGATCCGAAAATATCTGTATATCTCGAAAATCGACAAGAGGGCCCAATCCGGCAAAGAATCTGAATCAAATTCATCCGCAAAGGATAAATAGGAAGGTTGGAATATTTCATGAAATGTCTCATTATCGATGTCGTCTCCCCCGCCATTGCCGAGGAGCTGGGCAAGTACATGGAGGTAGACACTAAGATCCTCCCTACCCAGGAGGAGCTTGCCAGCATGATCGGCGACTATGAGGTTCTTATCATGCGGGTGGATCCCGCCATCAACAAGACCATCCTGGACGCCGCCAAGAAGCTGAAGGTGATCGGCGTGTGCTCTGTGGGTCTGAACCACATCGACATGGACACCGCCAAAGCCAACGGCATCCAGGTGTTCAACGCCCCCGGCCTCAACGGCAACGCCGTGGCCGAGTTAGCCCGGGCCTTCAAGATGGAGGTCGTGGCCTACGACCCCTACCTCCCCGCTGAGGTCTTTGAGCAGCAGCACGCTAAAAGTATGACCATTGACGAGGTGCTGAAGGTCTCTGACTTCGTCACAATCCATATGCCACTCAATGATGAGACACGCCACCTGTTCAACGCCCATTCCATCTCTGAGATGAAGACTGGTGCGGTGGTCCTGAACATGGCCCGGGGTGGCATTGTAAACGAACAAGATATGTGCGATGCGCTGAAGAGCGGCAAGATTGGCGGCTATGCCTCCGATGTGATGGAGAAAGAGCTGGCCGATGGAGGCCTCACTGAGGGCGCAGGCTTCGACTCTCCCCTGTTCGAGTGTGACAACTTCATTGTCTCCCCACACCTAGGAGCACAAACCATAGATGCTGCCCGGGATATTGGAGCCCACATCATCGACAAGGTAAAAGAAGCATTGGATTTGTAGGGAGATTGGAAAATGCCCTGTTCCACATACGGTCCAAACGCCGGGGCCGATTTTAGGTTAGGACACTTCTCACAAGGAAATTGTGAAACAGGGTAGGGGAGAGGTAGAACATCGAAAATAGAAAAGGAAAGAAACGGGACTGACTTGGTTTACCAGTGTAAAGCTATACAAATCTTTCACGCCTAACCGGTACAGGAAGATGGGTGACTATCTTCCTGTACCGGTTATCATATCGGAAAATTCTTTTATAGCCATGTCCGTCCTTGCAGGCCAGGTCGAGAAACTCATGTACTTGAGGAGCGCCACATTCCAAAACCTGCGCCTGACTTATGGAGCAGAAATAAGATATAAATCTAAACGATTGTCTCTCAAGTTTTTCCTTGCAGCTTCCTTTGCCGAATTAAAATACACGTCTTTACACGGTCTGCCATGATGCCTCTATCCCTCTGAGGATAGTAATTCAGGACTGGCTCCAGAATCTCCCGAATATCAGATGTTGTCAGTTTTGGCATGACCAGCTGTGTCCCGTACAGGCTGCGGGCTGTATTCATCTGCCGGGTAAAGGTGATGTTGAAGGGTCTAGCCTGCAGGGCGGAAATCAAGGCCGGGGGCAGGATGTCCATTGGGGACAGCTGTGTGTTGGACAGAAGTCCTGCGCCATTGTCGAAAATGGGGCAGTAGTCAAATTTCCCATTTTGCTCTATGACAGCGATATTGTTCAGATGGCGGTCATCATTGCAGAACAGGGCATCTACCTCAAAAAGCAGAGTCAGGTATTGGGGGAACAGCTCTAAACCGGTAAGCTCCGCCGTTGCCTCCGCCAGATAGGCGATCCGTTTCTTGTCGCTGGGAAGGCGGACCAGCTTCTCACGAAGCGGTTTCCCCAGATAGCTGGACAGCAGGCGATTGATTGTAATAAGGGCCTGGCCTGGATGTAAAAAATTCTTGCTGGAGCAGCCTGTACGCTCCCGGCCGTGAACCCGCAGGCGCTCCATGTGATAGCGAACAAAGGTAAAGGGGGTGTCGGTTTGGATATTGCTTTGCTCTAAAACCGTGGAGATAACCGTCTCAGCCAGCGCCTCGTATCCGAATTGATCCAGCTTGTACCAGCGGTCGGACACCTGGTCATACCACTTTTCCTGGTTCCCCTTTGAGGATGTCTCCGCAATTTTTTCGTCGGTTACCAATTGGATTGTCATTTCAGCACCTCGATTGTCAGCCACTGCTGATCCTCGGCCATGCGCCCGCCTGTCTTTTCTAGAATGGTCAAGGGATCATACTCATCCAGCCCCAAAGCTTCCAGATACTCCCGCAATCCGGCCCTTTGCCGGGGGATGCAGCGCCCCTCCAGAAAATGCCGGAAATCGTTCCAGTCTGGGAACGGGTTGTTTCCGAATGCGGTTTTAACAGGGGGGACCGCCTGGTTTTCAACAACTACAGCTTGTCCCGTAAAATCGGCATAGATGGTGGAGCAGAGGGTATCGCTGTCGTAAAAATGCAGGACCCGAATCTCATGGCCGAGGGCCTGCTGCTGTTCGGCAAAGTCGGGGCCGCTGGGCCGGCGGGACAGTGTGATGGTTGTTCCGTTAAAGGTCAGTTCCACTTCCCGATGTTTCTCGGTGATTCCCATCTCTTCCAACCATGTGGTGGGTAAGGTGACCTTACAGGTTTTGGAATTTTTAGCGGCGGTCCCTCCGGCGGCGCTAATATTTACTTTTGCATTGCGGTGTTCCATGTTCTCACCTCTTGGATATTATAGTCTATTCGGTACGAATAGTCAAGAACTTAAGGTTTTTTAGTGCTATAATGGACCGGCCCAGAGGAAACGGAGACGGCAACGCCATCTCCGTTCCATATTTTTAAGCTGCTTGACGATTATCTCTCAAGCTTTTCTTTGTGGCCTCCGCGACATCGACAATAATCTGTTTCTCGTGGGGCAAGCAATCTTTCAGAAGCATTTCCATCTCTGGAAGAAAAGCAGCTGCGTCAAGAGATTGTGTTCCGGTGAGCAGATAATCTACCGTTACATTTAAAGCCGCTGCGATACGGGAAATTGTCTCTAGGCTGGCCTTTTTACTTGCACGCTCGATGTGGCTGATAAAAGGTGCGGACAAATCGACCTTCTCCGCAAAGGTTTCCTGCGTATAACCTTGCTGCTGGCGGAGATTACGAATTCGTTTTCCAATTCTTTTGTAATCCATTTTTGACCTCTCTTTCTCAGTGGCGCAAATGACCAAGTTGGTCATTTGCATGGAAGATTTTCCCTTATGCCGCACTGCGGAGCAGGAGCATTCTGGTTTTCTGGACCAGCATCGACTTCCGCAGATAAGGAATGCGCTGCATGGCGGAGTCCAGTGTGTCCGGGTCGCCGAAGAGCATGACTTCCTTTTTGGCCCGGGTAATGGCAGTGTACAGAAGGTTGCGTACCATCATACTCTGCAGTTGCTTGGATACCGGCATCAGGACGGTGTCGTACTCGCTGCCCTGGGACTTGTGGACCGTGATGGCGTAGGCCGTACACATATGGGCAAGTCCGCTGGTGTCATCCCAAGTAGGGCAGCGTCCATCCGGCAGAGCTACCGAGTAATCGGGCGTTTCGTGTGGCTGGGAGTGGATTCTCAAAATACCGACATCTCCGTTGTAGCACCGCCGTTCCCGGTCATTTTTGGTGACCATGACCCGGTCGCTGTCCCAGAAAGCGGGGCCTTTCTCCAGTTTGAGGGAGTGCTTGTCCTCAAAGGGAGGATTCACCAGCGGCTGGATCACTTGGTTCAGGCTTTGGACCGACAAATCAGTCGCCTTATTGAATGGGGAGAGGACCTGGACGCTCTCGCTGGCCAGATACCGCTTTACCGCTTCATCACGGATGGCGGCTTGGATATCCTTTTCCTCCAGTTGTACTAGTTGGAAGCTGTCGTCAAATACCAGGTCGGCAGCACGGGAGAGGGAGGAAAACTGCGTGGTGTTGTGAACGAGATCAGCAGCGTCTTTGGACTGACGATGGGTCGTTTTCAGTGTGATACTAGGGCACCCTAATGCCAGCAGGTCAGGGAGAATATTGCCGGCGCCTACGGAGAGCAGCTGGTAAGGGTCGCCTACTAGCACGACATGACAGGTATCAGGAACCCTCTGAAGGATACCCGCCAGCATTTCCAAGGTCATCATGCTGGCCTCATCTACAACCAGCAAACTGACATAAGGCCACTGGACAGGTTCCAAGAAGTCGTCGTCCGGACGGAGACCCAGTGCGCTGTGGACTGTCCGGGCCTGAAAGCCGGTGCGGTCAGTCAAATTTTGCGCCGCTTTACCAGTAGGACTGCAAAGGACCCATCCGTTTTTAGATGGACGGTGGTCCATGATCGCCTTGACCAGGGTAGTCTTCCCAGAACCTGCGCCGCCCAGGATAAGAGACAGACGGCTGGACAGTGCCAGCTCCACGGCGGAGCGTTGCTCTCCGGCCAACTGAACGCCGTTGACCAGTAATGTGTCTGGCAATTCCGGCTTGTCCAGGCTTGGCGCGCGCAGGATATTGGCCAGACTGATTGCGGCGGACTGCTCACAGCGCCAGTTGTAAGTGGTGTACAGACGCTGGCCTTCCAGGTGGAGCAAGCCCTTGTGAAGCAAAAAAGCAAGGTCTTCCCGGAAAGCGGAGTAGGAGAGCCGACGATCATTGTGTTGGCAGACCCTGAAGAGCGCTTCAATCGTTGTATAGGCGTCGCCGTTGAGCGAGATGTCCTCCATGGCACGAAGGATATATATCCCTCGTTTATCCTTTGAATAATACAATTCTATTCCTCCTAATTTTTCGGCCTAAACATTCCAGATGATCTCAGCGGAATTTTCGGCTACTTCTACCCGGCGGATAAACTGTGCGGCAACAGCCTTTTTCTCCTCAAAACGGAGGGAGGGAAAGTCCAAAACCACGGGCATGACCGGACGCTTTTGTTCACGGCGCTGCGCTTCCAAAATCGTCTGGCGTTCCTGCTCCAGACGGGCCAGTGACCGCTGAAGATAGGCAGGCGGCATGTCCGCGCTCTCAGCAAAAGCGTCAATCAGGCGGTCCGCCTTTCTGTCCAGCTCCTCCAGCTGCCTAGCATAAATGTCGTTCTCTTTTATCTCCAAGGCTTCCGCGGGGCATTCATCCAGCATTTTTGTGATTTCCGCTGTGATAATCTCTTCCAGCTCTGAGAGCTTGACGTGGATGCTGGCGTCACAGCGAGAGAGGTTGTACCGGCCGCTGCAGGCCAGCCAGCGGTGGGACTTGTCTGAGATGACTTTGAGACTGTAGCCGCACTTGGCGCATTTCAGCAGCCCGGAAAGCCAGGTATAGGTGCCTTTTCCGCTGTTTCCAAGCTGGCGGTTGCTGTCCAACTTGAGCTGACAGCGCAGCCAGAGGTCAGCGGGAACGATTCCCTGGCTGTTCATGACTGAGGCGGAGTGGTCTTTTAAACTGGTGTATTTCCGGTCAGAGGCCTTTCGCTTACCTACCAGCAGGACGCCATGAACTCCGTCGAAATGCTCGGGTAGAGAGGTGATATTAGCCCCCTGCCCCAGAAGATAGAGGCGTACCTGTTCATCGGCCATAGCGTAGACCGGATTGTGCAGAATTCGGGAGAGAGTCACATTGTCCCAGGTGTCCCGTTTGGGGCCGCAGATTCCCTGGTCGGTCAGCTTTCTGGCCAGCAGACCCAGTGACATCCCCTCGACGGCATATTCCTCAAAGATACGGAGAACGATGTCCGCATTCTCGTTTGCGGTCAAGGTGGGAACGGAACGCCCGTCCGGAGCCTGCAAGCGGCCAATACTGAAGCCGTAGGGCGCGGGGCCGCCGGGCCAGGAGCCCAGAGAGGCCCGACGGTAGTAGTTGTCCCGCACCCGCTCGGCGGTCGTCTCCCGCTCCAGCTGGGCAAATACCATAATGATGTGAAGCATCGCTCTGCCCATAGGGCTGGAGGTGTCAAAGTTTTCACTGACTGAGACGAACTCCACATTGTGTTCCTGGAGAATCTCCCACAGTCGCCCAAAGTCGGCCACAGAGCGGGAGAACCGGTCCAGCCGGTAGACATAGAGCTTTTGGACCTTATCCGCCTTGATGTCCCGGAGCAGCCGCTCGAAGTCGGGACGCTTGGTGTTTTTCCCGGAGTAGCCAGCATCCTTATAGACAGCCAGGTCCCCGCCAGCCATCTTGCGGCACATGTCCAACTGACCGGAGATGGACAGGCTGTCTTTTTTCAGCAGGGACTGACGGGCGTACGCTGCGTTAAATTTCATTGCCGCACCCCGGACTTATGCGCTCTGTTTGGACGCCGCTTCTTTCCGGGCCAGAAGTACGGCAGTACAGAGCCGTTTCGTATCAAGGAGTGCCTGCCGGCGGTCCTCCGGGGTGGCGTACTCCGGGTGAGTGTGCTTGACGTCCATGAACATCCCTCCTCGGGACATCCTATGAGCGGCCGCCGGAGGAAATGTCTGGGGTTCGGGGAAGGAAATGATCTTGGTTTTCGCTGTCATGTTAAGACTTCCTTTCAAGTTGTATTGAAAAGAAAACACCGTGCAGGTTGTAGAACCTACACGGTGTCGTTGTCTTACTGAGACAAGCGAGGGTACTTCTGTCCACTTTCGGGAAAAAGGACTTGAAAACAATCGTCCTTGACGGTATAATATCCCTGCGGTGCGGACGAAGTCCGTTGTGTAGGTGCTGTAACCACCTATGCAGGTGTATGGGAGGGCCAACTCTCATACACTGCCGCTGTTTAACTTTTCTGATGGTATTATAACATAAATGGGCCCATATGTAAACCGGCATAGTGCTCAAATAGTAAGGATAATTTTCATGCAAAATATGGGCCCATTTATCAAAAAGGGTACTTGCATTGAAAGATGCATCAGGATATACTACTTATAGGTAAGGGGGGATTGGTATGACGACATCAGAAGCTCAGCTTAGAGCAAACAGGAAGCATCAGCAGGAAAAGCTTGAGGAGATTAAATTTCGTGTCCCGAAAGGCAATAAGGCTCGAATTCAAAAACATGCGGCGGCCAAAGGCGAATCAACAAACGCTTTTATTTATCGTGCCATCAACGAAACTATTGAACGCGATAGTGAAGGATAATATACTAAAGGACGCATACACAAGGAATAATGCCATGTGTATGTGTCTTTTTTGACGTGCTACTCGGGAACTGGCTCTTCCAGATACTGTGTCTTGTTACTATCCAAAAAGATTCGGCTAGGTGCCTGATGTGCCAGCCAGTTTTCATATTCGCAGTTGATTCCCACATCCGAAGCAAAGGTCTTGGGATAGGACACAACTTCCGTATGTACTGTAAGCCCGCCTAATTTTCTGATAGGGCTGAGGGCTTTAAGCTCAATAGTATCGCCTGCCTCGGTCGTTGTTACGTTGATTGAGAGGGTGCCGCCACTCTGTAGCATATCCTTTGTAATGATAATTCGTACCAGACCCCTATCTTCTATAAAAATGGGCTGGCCTTTGGCCGGAGTAGCATAAAGGTTCTGCTGATGCAGCTCTTTGCTGAGCACGCAACGATCCATTTTTTGAAGCATTTCCCATAGGCGATTCTCATCGTTGTATGCAGAGCGTTGACTTCGACCATCTAAATCCATCTCGTGTCCCATTAGAAAACGTTTGTCATGATCACTTAATCGAGTCGAACTTTCCGTCCATGTCCAGTAATTGCGTCGTAGAACGTAGAGGGTGAGTTGCTGGTCCTGCTCGGATATTCCGGATAAGATTCCTTTTCCAGAATTTCTCTGTTCAATGAGACTATCCAGCAAATATATATACATATCCCGCTGAGGGAGCCGAAGCTGTTGGGAAAATACATATTCGGCCGATAGGGCCACTTCATAGTCGCGGCAATACTGGTGGAAATTGTTTCCCATACAACAGATTGGCAACTCCGCAATTTCGCTATCCATAGGACGGTTGATAAGAGAGGAAACACCTCTGCCCAGTTGTGCTAAAACAAATTGGTAACGGTCGTTTAGAAGTTGAGCAAGTTCAAAATGAACCGGAATGGTCCGATAAGCATTCGTTGTTTTCATCGACTGTTTTGGATTCCCTTTTGGGTCAAGTGTCCGATGTAGACGCAATAATAAATGGTCGGGGTGATCCAAGAAAGGAACCAAATCCCTCCATCGCAAAGCACGGACTTCCGCTGGACGGGCTCCTGTGTAGAGCATGATGGCCAACGCACAGTATCGGCCATCTACGGTAATCCCCTCACGGATAATCTGAGAAAGCTTCTCCGTCTGCCAGATTGTAAGTGACCTAGTTCGGTGAATGTGTTTTTCCTGAATATCTTGGAGGCGGCTTTGGATTACGTCTTTGGATTTTTGGGAAGAAATCAATGCCAATAGGTCTCTGACATTTGTTGCCTTGTCCTGTCCCTCTCTATATGATGTGTATTTCAAGACATTACAAGCATCGCCACGTACTTCCGCGAACCGAAATATAACACTAAGGCAAGACTGTACTGTCCGCATCGTTTCATCCGCCCAACCAGTTTCATTCTGTACAGATTCAAGTGCACAGCGGATATCACCGAGGGAAATTTCGCAGATTGATTTTTTGCCTAATGATTCCTGGAGTAAACAGACATATCGGCTATATGTTCGCAGAGTGCCGCAGATATGTTCCCGCTGTTGTGTGTCTGCACAGAATTTTGAACATCCAGACCCAAAAGAGGGACATTCTGTACTTTTGCAATCCCAGCCACGCTCATCGGCAATCACGAAACGATACATTTCCCAGTATTCTGCTAAAGTTAAATCACAGAAATTTTCTGTGTTTATTGTGTTTTTATCCAATATCATCTTGTTCTCCTTCGTCAACTGTCGAAAATGTTACAGTCCCAGAACATCCATAGCAGACTCCGAGTTCCAGCAAGATTCCCTCAGCAGAAATAGTATCCAAAACAGCTGGGTCAATTGAAGGAATTGTAATCCGGATAGCCGCCTGGGTACGCTCCCCTTGAGTGCTTGTATATCTTAGCATAGATCTTTTACCGGACAGCTTTCCGATTTTGCCAGCATTGATCTTGGATTGGTCAGGCCACAGACGGCCCAACCATCTATCTTGCAACGCCCCTAACTTATTGAGCTCTGACTCGTTAAAAAAATCGGCATAGCTTTTTGCGGATACGAGTTTAGGAGCCTGGCCCAGCAGAAAACGTAATTCTTCGTTCTCAAATCCGCTTTTACTAAGTTCTCTGGGAGCTGTTTTGGAGAGCAATCTGTGAAGAGACGGATGTTTGCTTTTTGAAACAGTAATTTCCTGGTGTGGGAGTAAATCAAAGCGTTTCTCCAACTCTTTTCGGAGATCCTCTGGTCGCATGCGCCGTTGAACATTGTTCTTGGCTGGTACTAAAGGTAATTCCGAGAGGGGGACACTTTTTGCCTTCCGATTCTTTTTATAGGATTCGAACACTATACAAAAATAAATGGAAAGAGGTAGCTTCCGTATTTTGTAGGAATCTGTATGTGGACAAATACGATAAGAGCTCTGACCATCTGCACGAGTGACTTGGTGCGTAATATTGACAGTCAATCGGTTTGGATAATCTCTTAGATAGCAAAAATCTCCTATATTAAGAGCACAAATTTCCTCTAATGGTAAAGCTAGAGTCAGACGGAGAAGCAGAGCGATATCGGGACCGGAGACAGTTCCCCCCTGAATCGCTTTAGCGATAGGGGTGAGCAAGGCCTGGCACTGCCCGTCAGTCAATGTTGTTGGATCGACATTGGTACGAATCAAGGACTTTGCATTTTGTTTTGGCCGACTGGCGGCATTTGGGTCGTAGTTGCACCAGGGGATTTCTTCGATAATCCTTTCCTCGGCCTGGTGAAGAAACAGTGAGAGCATGACACGTTTGATGGATATCCGGGCGTGGTCGCTAAGGTTGTGGCCATACATCCATCGACTGCATCTGGAGGGTGTGACCTCTCGCCAGGGCGTTCCCCCTTCATGTTTGAGCAGTAATGTGATTGCTCGTTCATCATCTTCAATCGAGGACTTTTTGCGGCCTAAATGCGGATTCGTAAAAAGTGTATATGAGTCTGCTGCAAAGAGAACGGCTAACGGAAGATTAACCAGTGACCGGCGGAGGAGCAGACCGCGCTCCCGTTGGTCTGCGGGAGGTTCCAAGGAGAGGAGACGCTGAAAGAACTCCTCCAGTATTTTTGGGGGTAGACTATCAATAGATAAATTTTTGATACGTCGGGGTGGATGCTCGTAGACGATCTTCCCACTTTGACGATAGGATAATATAAGGGTTGGATGTCCATTTCTATGTTCCACTCGATAGGTTATAGGAAAACTGTAGTAAGTGGTTTCCCTTGGTGTGTTGTAAAGCATAGTGCTCCTTCCCAAATTCCATTTCTAAGGCATAAAGAAAGCCGGTTCTCGTTTGAGAACCGGCTGATGTGTTTGGTTATAGTATCGTACAATAGTATTCTACCACTTTATATATTTATTACAAGTACATGTTTATACCAAGGTGTTCCATTTTTATACCTGCCAGCTTCGGGGTTATACTTTTGGGTAGGAAGTTGACCCATAGAAAAGTATTAAACTATGGGAAACAGAGGAGCGACAGTCAGAGAAATCGGTCAAATTATCGTAGTTTGTTTACCAGAAAAGGGAACATAGAAAATCTTGAAGTGCCTGTGCCGCAAGGGGTTTCCTATATTACACTCGATTCCACGTCCCACTGGATGGGCTCCATGCCGATGGACCGCACGGCGTTTACCGAGTTGTCGTCGTAGTCGCCGTAGGGCAGGCGGACCAGGGTGGGCCGGACGCCGGTGACCGCCTCGATCTTGTCGTTGCAGGCGTTCAGGTCGGCCGCCACCTGGTCGGCGGACAGCTGGGGGTAGTGGGCGTGGGTGTTGGAGTGGTTCATCACCTCATGGCCCGCGTCGTGAAGGGCCTTGACCGACTCGGGGTATTTGTCCACCCACTCCCCCACGATAAAAAAGGTGGCTGGGACCTGGTACTGCCCCAGGATGTCGATGAGCTGCTGGGTGTCCTCGTTGCCCCAGGCGGCGTCAAAGCTGATGGACACCAGCTTCTGGTCCCGCTGGACGCAGTAGATGGGCAGCTGGCGGGC
>OFGX01001452.1_pt1 | contig 14108 bp, 13 predicted proteins | sample 1521831 | NCBI WGS metagenome assembly OFGX01 (sample SAMEA3504080, study PRJEB24116) | mouse gut metagenome | biome: mouse gut; feature: mouse-associated habitat; material: faeces | place: Denmark | collected 2011
CCCGGCCAGTACAGACTGGCGTAGGGCGTGACACCGGGGGCACCCCGGCTCCAGGCTGTCGCTCCCGGCCAGTACAAACTGGCGTAGGGCGGGACTCCGGCGGCACGCCGGGGGCGAGACCGCGGAGGCACTCCGCTTACTGGAGGAGCTGGAGGACGGACTGGGGCTGCTGGTTCGCCTGGGCCAGCATGGCCTGGGCGGACTGCACCAGCACGTTCATCTTGGTGTAGTTCATCATCTCTTTGGCCATATCGGTATCCCGGATACGGCTGTTGGCGGCGCTCAGGTTCTCAACCGCAACGTCCAGGTTGTTGATGGTGTGCTCCAGACGGTTCTGGAGGGCACCCAGCCCGGCGCGGGTGGAAGAAACGGTGTTGATGGCTTCCTTGATGGTGTCGATGGCAGCGCTGGCGTTCTCCTCGGTCATGATGCCGTTTTCCTTCAGGTCGCCCAGGCCCAGGCCGTTGGCGCTCATATCCTTGATGGAAACCTGCATCTTGTTGAAAGGATCCGCAGTGTCACCAATCTGGAGGGTCAGGGCCTTGCCCTGCTTCGCCTCGGCGTCAGCCAGAGCCTTGTCGGCGGCCTCCTGGGCCTTGGCAGTGGCGTCCACATCCACCTGGGAGATGCCAATGTAGCTGGCGAAGCCCTTCATGGTGGACATATCGGTGGTGTCCTTGGCTTCCTGGAGCTGCTTCAGACCAATCTTGCCGCCGTCGCCATCCTGGTGGGAGACGGTGAAGGTCTTGTTATCGGCAGCCACCTCGGAGAGCTTGCTGGTGATCTTCTCCAAGAACTTGGCATCATCAGCGGTGAGACCTTCTACGTAAACCGCGCCCTCAACATCCTTGAACTTGCTGTCCTCGCCGATGGCGATGGTGTAGGTCTGGTCGCCCAGGCGAATCTGGGTGCCGTCCTTCAGGTCGTCAGCAGTCAGGGTCAGGGTGGTGCTGGCCAGCTGGTCCACAGCGGGCTTGCCAGCCATAATGACAGCCTCAGTACCGGCGTTCACGTAGCCGCTGGTGCCGGTCTTGTAAGCGTCCTTACCGTCCGCCTTGGTGATGGTGGTATCGGCAAAACTACCTTTCCCAGTACCAGCAACCGTAATTCCGGAGATGGTGTTGCCACTGCCCTCCTTGCCGGTGGTCTTATCGGTGAAGGTAAAGGCACCTGCATTCTGGGTCACACCAAAGTACTCGGACAGTTTCACAGTTTTGCCGTCAATCTCTGCCTCGGCATTGCCAAGGGCAGTGGCCCAATCGGCCGCAGAAGTGTTATCAGCCAGCTCTGCGGTAGTGAAGGTAACGTCCTTGCCGCCAATCTTCGCAGTGACAGACATGGTGTTATCGTTATTAGCACCGGTGGCACCACCGTCAGCTGTGAAGGCCTCGGTGGTGAAGGTACCGCCGGTGGCGGCAACATCGGTAACGGCAACATCGCTCTCAATCTTCACGTTGTAGTGACGGTTGGGGATGTCGGCCAGCTTATCGTCGGTAGCCTCGAAGACAATGTCCTTCCCCTTTGCGGTGGCCTTGAACTCGGTGCCGGTCTCGATGCCGTCCACGCTTGTGCCCACCTTCTTGGCAAAGACCTGAGCCAGCTGCTCGGAGGTGACCTTGTCGCCCACCTTCAAATCGCTAAACTCGGTAGCAATGTCCTCTTCGGTGATCTTGACGGTCTTGCTGGTGGTGTCGTTGGTGATGGTGATGGTGATACCCTTGGTGGTATCATTCAGGCTGCCCATCACATGGGTCACGCCGTCCAGGCTGATCTTGAAGCCAGGCTTGCCGCCGTCAACATAGTCGCTCTCCAGAATGGTGGCCTTGCCCGCGCCGTCGGTGGCGTTGGCAGGGTCGTTGCTGGTGCTGGCGGCCAGCATCTTGCCAATGATATCATCGGCAGAGGTCTCCTTGCCGTAAACAGCGGCCACGTTCTGGGCGGCCTTGGTGGCGGCGTCCACCGCGTCGGTGCTGGCGTCCAGGGAGCCGTTCAGCAGCTTGGTGCCGTTGAAGTTGGCGGACTGGCTGATGCGGTCGATTTCGTCCAGCAGCTGGTCCATCTCGTCCTGGAGGGCGCGGCGCTCGGTGCTGGTGTAGGTGCCGTTGGCGGACTTACTGGCCAGCTCCACCATACGGTTCAGCATGGAGTGGACCTCGGTGAGGTTCCCCTCAGCGGTCTGGATGAGGGAGATGCCGTCCTGGGCGTTGGAGGACGCAGTTTCAAGACCGGTGATCTGCGCCTTCATCTTCTCGCTGATAGCGAGACCTGCGGCGTCATCACCAGCCCGGTTGATCCGGAAGCCGGAGGACAGTTTTTCCAGAGACTTAGTAACAGCGCTGGTGTTCATGCCCAACTGCCGGTAAGCGTTGAGCGCCATTGTATTAGTTCTTACGACCATTCCCATGGTGAAACCTCCTTGTATTATGCGGTCCCATCCTTGGAACCACGCTTTTTTCGCTTTCCGCTGCCTCTCCCTGCGGGCCCTGCGGGGCGGGGAGCGGAAAATTTTATAAAGGGGCGTCAGCCGCCTTCAATCCCTATCTTCGCCATCTTCCCAAAAAACTAAAGCGTCCCCCTGCAAAATTTTTTGGAATTCCGCCCCTGGGGCGGATGGACATAGCTTTGCCCCTCCCCGCATATAGATAAAGCAGGTAACGCCGCGCCGGGGGAGGGTGAATTTTTTGAAGGACTGGGGAAGAAAACGAGTGGTGCTTCTGCGGACGCTGGCCGCCCTGACGGGGGCCGGGGTCTTTCTTTTCGCCTACCCCTCCCTCTCCCCGCTCCTGGAGGCGCTTCTGGGACGAGCCACCCTTTTTTCCGCCGCCCTGGCGATGCCCGGCGGGGCGCTGGAGACGGTGCGCCAGCGGTACGCCCCGGAGCTGTACCAGGAGGATGACGGCCCCCAGCCCGCGCTCCCGGTACTGGGCGTAATCCCCATACAGCGCCACCCAGTCCCTGCACCAGGGAATCTCCAGGCAGCGCAGGAACAGCCCCTGGTCCATGGCCCGCAGCTCATACCCTTCCGGCAGGCTGTCCACCGCGGCCCGCAGCCTGTCCCTGTCAAAGACGTCCGGTTCCTTCTTTATGGCATAGCGGACGCTCCTTTGCACGCCTGTCCCATGGCAGTCCTCGATCAGCTTCGCCCAGCCCTGGTCCCGGGGCGTCATAATCAGGAAATCCCGGCCCTCCAGCCCCGGCGCCTCCAGCACCAGCTCCCTGTGGGGCTTTCCCGCGAAGAAACAGAAATCCCCCAGCAAGGCCATGGCGGACACGGGCTCCTCCCCATCGTCTCCGTATACCCTTCCCATCACGCCCTGCAGGCAGGACCACACCATGGTCTCCTGCCAGCCCGCGAACAGCCCTGCGGCATTTTTCGCCTGTTTCATTTCATGAATCATCTCTGTCTCCTTTTTAGACTATTCTACCACATCCGGGCGCGGAATTCCATGTGAAAACCGCTGGACAAAACGGCGAAAGCTATGGTAATATTTAATATTACACCGGTGTATGGGAGGTGTATGGGAAAGGAAATACAGGCATGAAGAAAAGCGGCAGAAAAATTGACTACGGGGCAGTATTCTTAACTTCTATCTTCATCATCGGACTATTGACGGTTTTTCCTTACGGCGCGCACCTTGACCAGACGTCGGAGCAGGCTATACTGTATTCCAATGTCAAAGAATACGCGGGCCTTTTCGGCGCTTCCAACCCGCTTTACCGGGAGCTGGATTCTGCCGGCGTCATAGACATAACGCAAAGCATCGAAAAGGACCATGGAATGGCCGTCTATTATCCCATGGCATGGATTTTCTTCGTGAACAGGATCTCCCCCTTTGCGGGAAACATCCTGTGGCACGGATACATCTATGTCCTGTCCTTCTGCGGCACCGCCGCCCTGTTCTATCTTCTGTCCGGCATTTTCGGCGGGCGCGTCGTACCGATGTTTACCACATTGCTTTATTTCGTCACGCCCAGGATGTTCGCGGAAAGCCATTATAACAATAAAGATATGATACTGCTGTCTCTGGCGCTGTGCACCGCGTTTTTCGGCTGGAAAGTCCATAGGACGAAATCCTGGGGAAACGTGGCTGCCTTCGCGCTTGTGGGCAGCCTGGCCGCCAATATGAAAATCATCGGTGCCTTCATCTGGGGAATAGCGGGAATCTATATCCTCCTCGCCCTGCTCGTCAGGCATCAGCTCGACAAAGGCATGGTGCGGAAAGCGGCAGCCTGCATCGCAATGTGGCTGGGATTCTATCTGCTGATCACTCCCGCATGCCGGATGGGCCTTCTGGAATTCTGGAAATATCTGCTGGACAGCGCCAGAGATTTCCGCTGGAATGATTACATCCTTTTCGCCGGCAGAATGTACAGCAAACAGGTGACAGGAATGCCGAAAGCATATCTGCCCGTGATGATTCTGCTGACCGTTCCGGTGGGCATACTGCTGTTAGCCGTGACAGGCGCGTTTTCGCTCCCATCCGCACTGGTCAGATGTGGGGGCCGGAACGCTGATGGCCCATGGTATCTGCTGGCAATGACGCTCTCCTGCCTGATTCCGCTGGGATACGCCGTCCTTTCGGGAACCCCGGTATACAATGGATGGAGGCATTTCTATTTTGTCTATATGGCAGTGCTGTTGCTGGCTGCCCAGGGAATCTCCTGGCTGTCCGGGAAATTCAGGTCGCGGAAAGGCAGGAGATGGCTGGCCTCCCTGCTGGGCGTGTACGTCTTTCTCCTGGCGGCGGGCATTGCGGCGTCCTATCCCCATGAGTACGCATATTATAATATCCTTGCGGGGAAAAATGTGGGAGAACGCTATGAGCTGGATTACTGGGACATGTCCTTCAAGCAGGCCTATGAACGGATACTGCAAAATCCTGACGGAGAACCGGCCCCGGGCGGGAGGGTCAAAATCGGAGCCATCAGCACCCCCGCCTATTGGGGCCTGGAGGCGCAGCGGAACGCCATCCGGGGGAAGCTGAACATGCTGATAGATCTGTGCGACGACTACAGGGACGCGGAGTATGTGATCGTCAACCCTACCTATGCCCTCATGTACGGCGCTTCCGACTACGAATACGTAAAGAAGAACTATATCCTGAAAGACACCATCACCTCTTACGGAAACGTAATATGTGAAATCTATCAAACAGAAACCAGGGAGCAGCGGCCATGAAAAAGAAAATGTTTGCCAAAGCCATAAGAAATCATATCATCCTTCTGGCAGCAGGCGCCATAGCAGGGCTCATCCTGCTGGTGCTCGTCCATCTCCTGCCCATAGAGCCCATGCGGGAGCATGTCTACTGGTCCATGGATATGATTGAGCGTGAATTCGACAACGAGATATTGATAGACGGATACCGTTCCACATTGACAGGGAATTTCACGGACTGTCTGATGCTGGAGCATGCCGTCTATTCTTCCGAGGAGCACAGCCTCCTGGAACAGGTGCTGCATATGTACCGCGGCGAAAGCTGTCCTCCAGAGACGGCAGGCCAGGCGGGATGGTGGCCGGGACAGTCCCTGAAGGATTATCTCACCGGCGTCCCCCAGCCCCGTGAGGTCAGCTATTCCCGGTACTGGCATGGGTATCTGGTCCTGCTCAAGCCTCTCCTGCTCCTGACATCCTTCAATACCATACGGCTGCTCCAGTCCGCCGTGCAGCTTATCCTGGCAGGCTGCGTGGTGATGGCGCTGTGCCGGAAAGGGGCATATCCCCTGGCCAAAGCATTCCTGCTGTCGCTGCCCTTCCTGTTCTTCGTGAGCACCTATGCCTCGCTGTCCTTAAGCATCTGCTTTTACGTCATGACCGCGGCGGCGCTTATCCAGCTGAAAGCGGACGGCCTCCTGGCCAGGCGGGGCTGGTACGGGCTGTTCTTCATGGCTGTGGGAATGGCCACCGTCTACTTCGATTTCCTCACCTATCCCTTGGTGACCCTGGTGTACCCCTTGGGGATATATCTGTATTTCCATGGCGGTACGCCCGGGAAAGGCATCCGCGGCATGGTGGGGAACAGCGCGGAATGGGGCATCGGATACGGGGGGATGTGGGCGGCCAAATGGATCCTGGCGGACTGCCTTACCGGAAGCGCTTCCATCCGGGATGCCATGGAGACAGTCTTCGTCAGGACCGGCAGCGCGGAAGGCTATTCCCGGATAAACGGCTTCTTCAATGTGCTGGGGAAGAACCTACAGCCTTATCTCAACTGGTGCTATCTCCTCATCGGGACAATGTTCGCCGTGCTGCTCCTCGCCGCGGCGGCAAAGAAGAAGACCGGGGCCATAATGCGGAAACTGCCGTCTGCCGCAGCATACTTTCTCCTGGCTTTATATCCTTTTGCATGGCTCTTTCTGACCCAGAACCATTCCGAGCAGCATTGGCAGTATACCTGCCGAATCCTGGCCGCCGGCGTATTCGCCGCGGCATCCGGGTGCTGGACGCTGTTGCAGAATGATTCCCCAAACATTTCGCAAAATTAGGCTTCTCTATTGTGCAAAATATCCCTTTACTGCCCCAAAATTTGTGCTATAATCTTTTGGGGTGGGGCCAGAGGCAGCTCCTCCCATAAACCAAACGGAAAGAGTGAAAAGACTATGGAAACATACAGTATTTTTAAGGATCTGGCAATCATCATCATCTTCGCGAAGCTCTTCGGCATACTGGCAAGAAAGTGCAAGGCCCCCCAGGTGGTGGGGGAGATCATCGCGGGGCTCCTGATCGGACCAAGCCTATTGGGGCTGGTGCAGCAGTCGGATTTCCTGACCCGCATGGCGGAGATCGGCGTAGTGCTCCTGATGTTCTCCGCGGGGCTGGAGACGAACCTGAAGGAGCTGATGAAGACCGGACCTGTGGCCCTCCTGATCGCCTGCTCCGGCGTATTTGTCCCGCTGCTTGGCGGAGCGCTCCTTTACATGGGCTTCTACGGCATAGCCCCCTGGGGCTCGGAGGAATTCTACAAAGCCGTCTTCATGGGCGTCATCATGACGGCCACCAGCGTCAGCATCACGGTGCAGTCCCTGAAGGAGATGGGGAAGCTCAAGGGCAAGGTGGGCACCACCATCCTCAGCGCCGCCATCATCGACGATGTCATCGGCATCATCGTGCTGACTTTCGTCATCGGCTTCAAGAATCCCCAGTCCAACCCCGGAAGCGTGGTCCTCTCCACGGTGCTGTTCTTCGTCATGGCGCTGGTGGTGGGCTTCATCGTCTTCAAGGTGTTCAAAAAGCTGGACGAACGCTATCCCCACACCCAGCGGATCCCCATCCTGGGCCTGGCGCTGTGCTTCTTCTTCGCCTATGCGGCGGAAAAGTACTTTGGAATCGCGGACATCACCGGCGCCTATGTGGCGGGCATCGTCCTGTGCTCCATCCGGGACTCCTCCTACATAGACCGCAAGATGGAGGTCAGCTCCTACATCATCTTCGGGCCGGTATTCTTCGCCAGCATCGGCCTGAAGACCAGCATAGACAATGTCAGCGCAGCTCTCCTGCTGTTCTCCGCAGGGTTCGTCATCGTGGCGCTGATCACCAAGATCGTCGGCTGCGGCCTGATGGCCAGGCTCTGCCGCTTCCGCTTCCAGGACAGCCTCAAGATCGGCGTGGGCATGATGACCAGAGGCGAGGTGGCGCTGATCGTAGCCCAGAAGGGGCTGTCGGTGGGGCTGTTGACGCCGGAGTATTTCACGGCGGTGATCCTGCTGATCATCGTGTCCAGCATCTCCACCCCAATCCTCCTGAAACTGTTATACTCGAAAGACAAAGAAACAGCGGCCGCATGAGCCGCTGTCCTTTTTTTGCACGGCACCCTGGTTCCGCGCCTCATTCCTCCCTGTTCAGCAGCCTGTGGATCTTCTCATGGGGATCCAGAAGCTTGGAGATGGACTCTCCCGCATTTACGGAGTGGATGTAGATCGCGATGTACTTCGTGATGTCCACCTCCCTGTACCAGGGCGCATTGCGGATTTCCTCCCTGCAGTAGGACGCGTTGCTGATGAACACCGCCTCCAGCACCTTCTTGCTGTAGGCTTCGTTGAAGCGCCGGAGCCCTTCCGTGAACAGCGCGAAGGTGGCGGCCGCAAAGACCCTCCTGGCCCCCTGCTTCTTGCAGTATTTCGCCACGTCCAGCATGGTGGTGCCGGAACAGATCATATCGTCCACAATGAACACATCCTTGTTCTTCACGCTGGGGCCGATGTATTTATGTACGTCCACCACGTAATTGCCGCCCACCACCTTGGTCCTGGACCTGCGCTTGTAGAAGATGCCCATATCCAGCCCAAGCTCGTTGGTGTATTTATAATTCCGCGTCGTCGCGCCTAAATCGGGAGAAATGAACAGCGAGTCGTCCTCAGAAAACGCAACATCCGGAAAGTTGCGCTTGATTGCCTTGATTACCTGATAGATCGGGAACAGATCGTCAAAACCATTGTAGGGAACCGCATTGGCCACCCTGTTGTCATGGACATCGAAGGCCGTGATGTTCTTCACGCCGATGTTCTCCAGCTCCCGCAGCGCCATGGCACAGTCCAGGGATTCTCTGGAGATGCGCCTGTCCTGGCGGCTGGCATACAGGAGCGGCGAGATCACGTTCACGCGGTATGCCTTCCCGCCGATAGCCGACACGGTCCTCTTCAGATTCTGGAAATGCTCGTCCGGCGACATGGGAACGGTCTGGCCGTACATCTCATAGCTGCAGGAATAATTCCCCACATCCACCAGGATGTACACGTCCGCCCCCCGGACCGTGTCCTCCAGCACCGCCTTGGCATCGCCTGTGGAAAACCGTACGATCTGGGAATTCACCACATGGCATTGCTCCATGTTGTAGGTCTCGCGCAGATAGTATTCGATCTTGCCTGCCATCTCTTCTGTTCCATACAGCGGGATCAGTACGATAGGAATGGAATTGTTTGCTGCCAATGATTTCATGCCTTCCTCCTTATGCAGTCATCGATAGTTGTCTGGGTTCTGTTACCAGTGTATAATATTTCCCGCCGGTTTACAAGCCCCCAAAGCAGCAATCGCCTGCCGGAAATCTTGCCGTCCGGGCCCATGCAGCCGCAATCCGCCATCGGCAGTACCGCGCCCGGGCCTCCCACATGGCCCTGCGCCAAACAAGCGGCAATTGAGCGGGATTTGCGCTTGACAGGGAATTTCCCTGATAGTATGATTGAGGGAGAACACAGTTGTACAAAGGCACGGCACAAACCCATGGAAGGAACGGAATCGACAGATGGCAGGCGGACAGGAAGAACGTATCAGAATCGTACAGGAGACCGTGGCAGGCAAGGAGATCACTTTCGCACATGTGATGGGCGGCCCGGCGCCGATCATATACCAGAAGCTGGGGCTGAATCCCCAGGTGGACTATCAGTCGTCCGCCATCGGGATCATGAACATGACGCCGCCGGAGTCGGCCGTCATCGCCTCGGACATCGCAGTGAAGAGCGGGAACGTGTACCTGGGCTTCGCGGACCGGTTTACGGGGACGCTGATCGTCACCGGGGAGATTTCGGACGTCATGTCGGCCATGACCGAGATCGTGAATTATTTCCGGGACGAACTGGAGTATGTCGTCTGCAGGATCACTAAGAGATAGGGAGCGCAGCCATGGACCGAACCGAAGAACTGCTGGAAAAGCTCTTCCATAAGGATTATGAGCAGCTACGGGGGAAGCGGCTGCGCCTGACGCGCCTGCGAATCCCCGGCAAAGAGGTCTGCCTGGCCCATATAATCGGCTCCCCCCAGCCTGCGGTCTACCGGAATCTGGGGCTGCACATCGGGGTCCATGAGGGCGAGGACCACAGGGGAGAGTCCCTGGGCCTGATCCGCTTCACTCCCTGGGAGGCGGTGGTGGCAGCCGCAGATGTGGCGATGAAGAGCGCGGATGTGCAGATCGGCTTCATGGACCGCTTCTGCGGCTCCCTGATCCTCACCGGCGGGCTGTCGGAGGTCCGGACCGCCGTGGAGGAAGTGGTGAGATTCTTTGGGGCGGAGCTGGGCTTCCAGGTCTGTGAGATCCACAAAAATTAAAGAGGCAGGGCGGACATCAGCATGAAAAAGCTATTTTTGATGGGCAGGAGCGAGGCCGGGAAGACTTCCCTGACCCAGGCCCTGCGGGGCGAAGAGCTCCACTATGTGAAGACACAGTACACCAGCTCCGACGACGACACCATCGACTCTCCGGGGGAGTATGCAGAGTCCAAGCATTTCAGCGCGGGGCTGGCCTGCTTTTCCTTCGAGGCGGACGCGGTGGCCATCGTCCAGGCTGCGGACGAGCCCTACAATCTGTTCAGCCCCAGCCTCCGCTCCTTCATCCTCCGCCCCCTCATCGGCATCATCACGAAGATCGACTCCCCCTTTGCCAATATCCCCATGGTCAGGCAGTGGCTGGTGAACGCGGGCTGCGACCGCATCTTCCTGATCAACAACGTGACCAGGGAGGGCATCGATGAGCTCATGGCCTATCTGGCAGAGGACCTGCCGCGCCTGACGCTTGGCGAGGCCATGCACAGGCAGAGCCTGGGGGCCAGCGAGTGGGAGGAGGTATCCTGATACAGGGAGGAGACAGCGCTTTTCTTCATCAAAGGTCCATAAAAGCCCCCATCAATGCCTCCTCATTAAACAGAACATCGCTGGGCAGGCAGACATCATATTTTTCCGCAAAGCTGTCAATGAACTCATTCGATGGCTCTTTATTCTTTCGATATTCCTGCTCTAAATCCGATTTCATCTGCTCCCGTTTTTCATACGCCTCCCCTTCCCCCGCATAGACGATTCCATACATAATCCCAAAGGAAAAATAGATTTCATATGGGTCTTTTTCGGAAGAGAAAAGGCTGACCTCCACCACCTCGTCAAACACTTCACAGATTTCGAGATAAGTATTTTTATAATGCCTCTGTGATTCGGAAAAACTATCTGTCACATTTACCCATTCGTTCATACATGTTCCTCCGTATAGTTGATTCTCCGCACCTTTGTTCCTGGTGTCATTTTAAAACCTGTCGCTGTATATATTACCACATGCTTTCAGATTTTTCCATAGAGTCATGCTTGCTCTGTAAAACAATTCCCCCCCAAACAGTCCTGTCGTCAAATTCCCTCTGGACAAGCCCCCAAAAAGATGTTATAATTAGAATAATTCTAAATAAGGAGCCGAAAAGGTGAGCAGATACGCGGAGCTGATTTTAGGGCTGATCAATCAGTCCAACAAGCATATGACGGCCGAGCAGATTTTTCTGGAGCTGAAAAAGACAGAGCCCAAGGTCGTCCAGGCAACTGTATACAACAATCTGAACGCCCTGTGCCAGGAAGGCCTGATACGGAGGCTGTCCATGGAAAGCTCCCCCGACCGCTACGACAAAATCCTCAGACACGACCATCTGGTATGCCGAAAATGCGGCGCCCTGTCCGACATGACGTTCGACAGCCTGACAGAGAACCTGGAAAAGCAGTTGGGGGCGCCGATTCTGTCCTATGATTTAAAGGTGTTCTACCTCTGCCCAAAGTGCAGGGAAAGATAAGTCCAGGGCAGGAATGGTTTCACTATGCCCCGGCACCTGAGGGACAGGTGCGGGCCTGGATCTGGCCTTTCCGCCTGAGGCCCGCAGAACTGGCGGCGATTACCAGTGGTAGTACAGACGCAGGCAAAGCACAAAATCATGCAGATCATATCAAGGAGGAAACACACATGAAAGCAACAAAGTACGCGGGAACGCAGACAGAGAAGAACCTGGAGGCGGCATTTGCCGGGGAATCCCAGGCCAGGAACAAGTACACCTACTTCGCCTCCGCGGCGAAAAAGGAAGGCTACGAGCAGATCGCGGCCCTGTTCCTGAAGACAGCGGAGAACGAGAAAGAGCATGCCAAGATGTGGTTCAAGGAGCTGGCCGGAATCGGCGATACCAAGGAGAACCTTGCCGCAGCCGCAGACGGCGAGAACTTCGAGTGGACGGACATGTACGAGGATTTCGCGAAGACGGCGGAGGCAGAAGGCTTCCCGGAGCTTGCGGCCAAGTTCCGTCTGGTGGGAGAAATCGAGAAGCACCATGAGGAGAGGTACCGCGCGCTGCTGAAGAACGTGGAGGCGGCAGCCGTATTTGAGAAGAGCGAAGTGAAGGTATGGGAATGCCGCAACTGCGGGCATATCATCGTGGGCACAAAGGCTCCGGAAGTCTGCCCCACCTGCAGCCATCCCCAGAGCTATTTCGAGGTGCATGCGGAGAACTACTGATCCGTCCTTAAGGCGTGCAGGGAAAAGACAGGAAAGAATCCCGGAAGTGCCCATATTCCATCGGCGCTTCCGGGATTTTCCATATCTTTCCCGCCCTTTTCCGGCCAGCCTATATTTCGTCTAAATTATATCTGTCTGACATTTATTTAAGGCCCCGCATTGTCTGATGAATAGAACTCTTCCCCTGTGTCAAGACATATGGCGGCCAGGCGGCCTCCCGGGCGATGGCATCCGCAGTCGATGGCGATATGGTTATGTCTCCTGAATATATACCCCGGCCTGGGGTTGCCGGGGATTTCCTGTGTGGGCGTATGGCCTGTGACCACATATATGTCGTCGAAATATCGGATGCCATAATCCGCCCTCTCCCACATCAGATCTCTCAGAGAGTAGTCCTCAATATCCTTTTCCGGGCAATAATTGCCCAGCCCGGCGTGGACCAGCAGATAGTCCCTGCCATTGACGGTCAGTTCCTCATAGATGGAGAATTCCTTCAGGAAATCGATCACGGATTTCTGCATTTCCCGGCCCAGCCCACGGAATTCCTCAATCGTGGTGCTGCTTCCGTTATACTGCCATGTCACAAGGTTCTCCAGCGTTTTCTCATCCAGTTCCCCGATGGACATGTCCGTGATCTCCTTCATGAGGAACCCCAGGCACTCCAGCGCCATGAGCTCATGATTGCCCGCCAGGCACACCACATTGGGCATCTTCATGAGCATCAGCAGCGTCCGGATGGGATGGGGGCCCCTGTCCAGGACATCCCCCAGGATGTATAAGGTATCTTCTGCCCTCAGCCCGATTTCGCCGAGCAGTTCCAGGAACATTTCGTATTCGCCGTGTATGTCGGATATGACGTATGTCGCTATGATAAATCGCCTCCCTGCCCTGTCTTCAAAACTTTCTGTAAAGCTCCCTTTCTATCCTGTGACGCCATGAATCTGCTCCGTCATGTAGGAAGCATATTCCTGCGCCTCCGCCTCGTCCCAGCCCTTCCCTTCCCCGGCCCCGTATTCACGCAGCGCCTGCGATATCAGGCCATGATATCTCCCGGGCAGGGCTTTCAATCCCCATTCGCCGCCCTCCTTCTTAGACAGGATAGCCCCTTCCCTTTTACAGGCAAGCACACGGCAGAGGTTCAGGACGATATAGACAGGATTTTCCATGATATCCTTCTCCGCGTCCTCTATATCGGACAGGATGCTGTCAAGATAATACTGCCTGTCCACCTTCCCGAAAACGTCCTGGATTCCCTTCCCATACAGGCATTTCCCCCTATGGCAGATGACGGTGAAATGGGCTGCCAGATCCCTGTCCACGCCCTTCATCTTCGCTATATAATCCGTGCCTGTCCTTATCACCGCCTGACCGCTTGAATTGATATAGAAATACACCACCGACTTGCCGGTATTCCCGGTCCCTTCAAGCTCATGAAGGATCTTTGTCTGTTCGTTAAAAAATGCATCCGCCTCTTCTTCTTTGTCAAGCAGCGCGCCATAGACCCTGATCCATTCCACTCTGCCCAGCGGATGCCCTTCATTACTGGAGCAGTCGATCAATACCGGGATCTCCATCATCTGAAGCATCTCCTGTACCTTCGGCGTGTGATGGATCATCTGGGATTCCACCGCCAGGCCGCACCCTTCGTCCACCAGCATCTCATAATCCGGCTCACTGTATTTCCCCGCAAATTTTATCCTGCCTTCTTCCATAGCCTCTCTTGCGGCATCCACATACCAGTCATCCGCCATAAGCCCGCTGAACCTGACCGCATCTAGCCCGTCCAGCGCATGGAATAATGCCATCGTCGCAGTACCGGCAACATAGATGCGCGCAAGCGGCTTTTGCAGAACCACCGTCTCTTCCGGC
>OFGX01001454.1_pt1 | contig 14094 bp, 13 predicted proteins | sample 1521831 | NCBI WGS metagenome assembly OFGX01 (sample SAMEA3504080, study PRJEB24116) | mouse gut metagenome | biome: mouse gut; feature: mouse-associated habitat; material: faeces | place: Denmark | collected 2011
TTTCTATATATAAATTTATCAATCATCCAAATTTTTACTGCGAGGATTGGTAGGTTGACCTCAAACCAGGAACTTGTCAGCAGTATATTGTCTCAATCTATTTTAAGTGCATTTATATTATATTGGTGTATAAATAAGCATATTTGGAGTATATCTTTAATAGTTCCGTTTATGACAACTTTGCTCTTCATAATATCTGCTTTCATATATCCTGACAGAGCAGATATGATTCTTTCATACAGAGATGGAATTTGGAACATAATTTCTGTTGGCGGAAGCATGATGGGATTTTTTATTGTAATGAATATTAAAGACTACACTGTGCTTGAAAATATCATGAGGTTATCGTTGTGGTACCAGGTGCCATATTTCTTATACATATGTATCAGAGCAGGAAAAACTGGATATTGGATAATTAAAGTAGGGAACGATACTTTTAAAAGCAGTTATAACATGGAGGTTGGATATGGCATGTCGTTAGTTGCGATACTGCTAATATATGCTTTTTATAAGAGGAGGAATGTTTTCCTGCTGTTGATTAGTGCCCTGTTTGAGTTTCTAATAATTTTATTTGGATCAAGAGGTGCAATGCTTCCTCTAATCGTGTATCTGATGATGTGGTTTTTTATCAGCAGGGGGGAGAGTAAATGGAAGGCATTCGGAAAAAAATTGACGATACTGGTAATAAGCTGTGTTGTTCTGTTCTTCATTATTACTAGTATAGACTTGATAACTGTGTACATCAACGATTTCTTTTTGGACAGGCTTAATTATTATTCCAGATCGTTGATGCGTTTTATAAATGGGGATGTAGGAAATGCGTCATCCCGGATTGATTTATGGAAACCTATGTGGAAGTACCTTCGCGAAAATGCCTATCTTCCTTTAGGTCTTTATGCAGATAGAGAACTCGTTGGGACATACAGCCATAATTTTATCATTGAAATAATATCAAATTTTGGTATGTTTGGAATTGGCGCTGTCTTGTATCTTTTCTTTCAAACTGTGAGATTTTTCAAAATCTGTACAGAAGAGTGTGAAAAGATGTTTCTTTGTGTTTTTATGTCATATAGCATTACAAGATTAATGCTTAGTTCATCATTTTGGATGGAAAGATATTTTTGGATATATCTTTCACTTTTGGTGGTTGGCATTCGTAAATACAAAACGGATTATAAAGTATGTAATGGTGTATTGGAAGGCGAGTTGCGCAAAGGAGGACTTAATGCGTAAACATATCATTATTACTTGGAATATGCTACCATTTACTGATAATTGGGGTGGATGCCAGCGAATGTATTATCTTGCGGATTCTCTGATTAGCGCAGGGGATAGTGTCGAGATTATTTGTGCTTATGAAGGGGTATTTGTACCTGAGTTAAAGCATGATTTTAGTATATTTGCGTGTGATATTAGAGGGTGCATGATAAGAAAGGAAGATTTATACTATAATTCTTTCATATCAGAAAAGGAAAGGAATCTGATTGACTATGCCGGGAGAAAGAGAGGCCTTATAATGCATATTGCAACAATAATTGCGAAAGGAGCCAATACTTTCTTCAATGAGTCTAGTTCTAATAAAGGTATCAAAGTATATATTTGGGTATTTAAAAACCTTAAAAATTTAAAAGAGATAATTAAAAAAAGCTGCTGTGATGACGTGATAATTTCAGGACCACCACACACGCTTTTTTTTCTTCTGCCAAAGTTAAAAAAAATGGGTGTTCGGACGATTTTGGATTACAGGGATCCATGGAATACATGGAGAGCAGGATTTCCAATAAGCAAAAGAATTGAAGGGAAATTTCTGAACCTTGCAGATGAGATAGTATGTACAAATAAGAATATGAAAGGTTCTCTGAGAACTGACTTTAAGATTACTCCCAAGAAGATTCACGTTATAGGTAATGGATATTCGAAGAAAAACTGGAATTGTATAGAATGTAGTGATAAGAGTGAAGAAGACTTTGTGATTTCCTATATAGGAAGCATTAATCTAAGAAATTTTGTCTCTTACAGAAATTGCAAAAATATGATAGAAGCTTTTGAAAAATTTAATAATAAATACAAAGATACAAAGTTGAAATTTGTAGGAATAAATGATTTTGATAATGACCTATTAGAGAAATATAAGAAAAAAAATGTAGAAATCAAAGGAAAAGTTTCGGTGGATGAATCATTTAGAATTATGGAAAAATCGGATGTCCTTATGATCATGCATACTGCAGAGGATATGTCAGGAAAATACATAATCAGTGCCAAATTATATGACTATATTGCAGCTAATAAAGCAGTAATAGGAATTGGTCACGATTATGACCTGCACAAAGAAATCATAGAGAAAGAGGATATTGGTGTTTTTTGCAGAAACGATACATGTGAGATTAAAGCTGCATATGAGAAACTATATGAGAAATGGAAGGCAGGAACTCTTAAGGTATGTTGTTCGAATAAGGAAGTTTATACACGCGAATTTCAGAATAGAAAATATGTTAGATTGTTAAACGGAGAATTAGATGCTTAATATTGCGCTTACTTTTGAGTATGATATTTTTGAGAGAAAAGCTACAGATAATTAACGAATGCAATTCAGTTGGAAAAACACAAATGGTTAAAATTGAATTAATAGGCAATATTGAAAAAATAGATAGGAAGGATAAAAATGAAAATTGCTGGGGTTTCAATGACCTATAATGATGGCTATAAGCTGAAGGAATGGAAGGAACATTATGAAGGATATAAAGATGAACTGGATTATTATGTTATAGTTGATAACGGGTCAGAAAAATATTATCTCAATGAATTAGAAAAGGTGTTTAAAGATGTAGTCGTAATAAAAAGAAAAATAAATGGAGGCTGTACGGCTGCCTACAATGATGGAATCAGGTATATATTAAACAATACTGATGCAGATGCTATAGTTATTATTGCTAATGACTTTAAGATAAAAAAAGGTTGTCTGCATAAAATGTATGAGTACCTTAATAGCGATGAACTTTTGGGACTTGTTTCTACAGCTATTTTGGAGAAAGATTCTACCAAAGTTGCTAACTATGGACACAGGATAGACAGATATAAAGTTATTGGACTTGATAGGGGAAAAGATATACAAGAAATCAAACCTGACCGAAAATATACGGATTTGGTGGCAGGCGGTTTTTATATGGCCAAACGGAAGTTTTATAAAGATGTTGGATTACAGGACGAAAAACTCTTTATGTATGGAGATGAGTATGATACTGCAATCAGGGCAAAAAGAGCAGGATATAAAGTAGGTGTGACTTGTGAAACATATGGATGGCATTGGCATATTAATGAGCCAAATGCCTCTGGGAGAAGACCTGCTTCAAACTATTTAATTGCAAGAAATAGAATATATGTTGTCCGTAAACATTTTGGAAAAGAAATGGTTCTTGGCTCATTTTGGCATTTTTCTTTAAGACTGGCATCTAAATTCGCAATATCTGGTTTATTGAAAAAGAATAAAGAAAGCTTGGAAAGAGCTAAGTTTTGCCTAATGGGGGGAATTAATGGACTGAAAGGGGATATGTCCATTAACAAATATACAAAATTTTGATGTGATGGATACTTATAAAAAGAATTAGTTATGAGAAATTTATGAAGGAAAAAATTCTTAACGGACTTATATGGACTTATGCAGAGAGAATGCTTGCCCAGTTAATCAGTCTTGCTGTAACGATTATTCTTGCACGGCTGATAGAACCGGAAGAATATGGTGCAATTGCAATTGTAACTGTGTTTATTGCAATTGCAGATGCCTTTGCAATCAATGGACTGGGAAATGCACTTATACAGAAGAAAGATGCTGACCATATTGATTTTTCATCTGTTTTTTATTTTAATATTGGATTTTCAATATTATTATATTGGATTTTGTTTGTCGTGGCCATACCGATTGCAGATTTCTATAGTAATCCTATATTGACTCCCGTTTTGAGAGTGATGTCAATTAGGATACCGATTGCGGCAATCAATTCAGTCCAGCAAGCATATGTGTCCAGACGTATGGAATTTAAAAAATTCTTTTTTGCTACATTGTCTGGAACTTTGCTTTCTGCTGTTTTAGGGATTGTTATGGCATATATCGGGTATGGAATTTGGGCATTAGTAGCGCAGTATATGTCGAACACAGTCATAGACACTCTTGTTCTTTGGATTGTTGTTAAATGGAGACCAAGGCGTGAATTTTCATGGAAGAGGATGAAAGAACTATATTCTTTTGGATGGAGGGTTCTTACTACATCGCTGCTCATTACCATATACGGAAACATACAGGATCTGATCATTGGAAAGAAATTTTCGTCGAGTGATCTGGCATACAGTAACAGAGGCAGACAGTTTCCAAGTCTAATTTCTACGAATATCAATACATCTATATCAAAGGTGCTGTTTCCTGCAATTTCCGAAGTACAGGATGATATCGAAAGAGTTAAGGTTCTGACGAGGAAGGCTATCTCGGTAGGAACTTATATCTTATCACCGATATTGATAGGATTGGCTACTGTTTCGCATGTATTCATAAGAATTCTATTAACAGATAAGTGGTTACCCTGTGTACCATATCTTCAAGTAATGTGCTTGGTTTTTTTGCTGCAGCCAATTCAGACAGCCAGTATTCAAGCAATGAAGGCTTTAGGAGAAAGCAGACTATATCTGCGGTTGGAGATTATAAAAAAAATAGGGAATATCATCATACTTTTAGTATCGGTTTTCTGCTTTAATAGTGTGATGGCAATAGTGGTAGGAAGCCTTATAGCAGAGATGTATTCTACGATAGTTAACTTTCCGGCAAATAAAAGATTGATAGGCTACAACTATAGGGAACAGGCGGAAGATGTATTACCAACGCTTATGGTATCCGTGATTATGGCTGTTGGTGTTATTTTAGCAGGTAAATATGTTGGTAATGTTTATTTCAAATTTATCATCCAGATATGTACAGGAGGAGGATTATATGTTCTGTTTTCAATCCTGTCGAAAAATTCGAGTTATATATATTTGAAGATATTGGCAATAGAGTATATCAATAAAAGGAAGGAGAATCAATAGGAAAATGCATAAAAAGATGCTACCACTTGTTCAACCATACATTGCACCTAGTGATGAAATGATGCCTGAGATTGAAAAAACTTTATACAGTGGCTATATTGCTGAGGGAGAATTGGCCTGGAAGTTTGAAGAAGAGTTTCAGAGTTTTATCGGAAACTCGAATACATTAGTTGTTCAGTCTGGAACAGCAGCTCTTCATCTTGCACTTCTTCTTCTGAATATTGGATTTGGAGATGAAGTCATTAGTACTCCCATGACAGCAGAACCGACGAATACAACAATTGCTATTACTGGTGCTAAAGTTGTATGGGGGGATGTGGATTCACACACGGGACTGCTTGATTCGACATCTATAAGGAAGAAGATCACAGAAAGAACAAAGGCGATCATGTTGGTACATTATGCAGGTATGGTATGCGACATGGATGAATTTAACCGGATTTCTGAGGAGACAGGTATTCCTATTATAGAAGATTCTGCTCATTGTCTAGGCGGAAAGTATAACGGAAAGATTATTGGATCTAATTCGCGGTTTACCTGTTTCTCTTTTCAAGCAATTAAACAGATGACGACAGTAGATGGTGGTGCCATTGCATTTCGGAATTCAGAAGAAGTGGAAGTGGCACGGAAGCTTAGATGGTTTGGGCTTGATAAGAAAGTGGCTCGTCTTGAAAACGATATCACGAGAGCTGGGTATAAATATGGAATCAACAATGTGACAGGAGCTATTGGCTCTGTTCAGTTAAGACATGCACAAGAAATCATTGATAAGTATATCGATAATGGAAAATATTATGATGAAACATTAAAGGGGAGATCAGGGATTACGCTTGTCCCGTATTATCCGCATACAGAGCCTTCATATTGGCTCTATACTATGAAGGTTGAAAAGAGGGATGATTTCTGTAGGATGATGGGGGATATTGGTGTTTTAGCATCCCCGCTTCATCATCGCAGTGACACGCATAGTGTATTTACTGAATCAAGATGTGAACTTCCTGGTATGGATGAGTGGTATAAGAGTTTTGTCCACATTCCATGCGGATGGTGGGTAAGGAATGAGGATAGAGAAAAGATTGTGGAGGCTATCAAAAAGGGATGGTAAATAATAAAAGAACTCGAATATCCCTTTGATGGACGGTCTGGAGGCAGGTAATTTGATTCCATTGTATAAACCATATATTCCTCAGTTGCCAGAATTGGATGCCATTCTGCATTCAGGGCAATTGGCCGCGGGGAAATATACAAATGAATTTGAAAATGAGCTTCAAAGATATATTGGTCATAAAAATATTTTGACAACTAATACATTTAATACAGCTATCTCCGTGGTGATATCCACTCTAGGAATAGAGCATGGAGATGAAGTCATTGTTTCTCCGATGGCTTGTCTGGCATCTACACAGCCGTATACTGCAGCGGGATTGAAGGTAGTGTGGGCAGATGTGGACCCAAACACAGGGACTATCGATCCCTGTTTTGTGGAGAGAAGCATCACCACAAAAACGAAAGCAATAATTCACAATCATTTCTGTGGATATCCTGGCTACATAGATGAAATAAATGCAATTGGAAAGAAATATGGAATCCATGTTATAGATGACGGCATTGAGTGCTTCGGAACCTCTTATAAAGGCAGAATGATCGGAAACTGTGGCACGGATGTGACAGTCTTTTCCTTTAATCCGGTAAGAGTGCTGACAACTGTAGATGGGGGAGCCGCGATATTTAATAATGGAAAATTATATAAAAAGTCTATACTTGTAAGAGACTGTGGCATCGACAGGAGCATATTCAGAGATGAGCTTGGAGAGATTGATCCTGCATGCGACATCAAGATACAGGGGTACAGTGCAACGCCCAACAATGTAAATGCCTATATCGGATTAAGGCAATTTGAAGATTTGGAGTGGAGACTAAAAAGACAGAGGAAAAATGCAAAAAAGTGGGAAGATCTGCTATCTGGTTCAAGCAGATATAAGCCAATAAGGTGCATAAATGGGGAACCGAATTTTTGGATTTTCGGTATTTTTTCAGACAACAAAAGGGCATGTATTAAGAAGTTCAGAGACCTAGGGTACTATGCTTCGGGAGTACATATCAACAATAATATTTATAGTATTTTTGGTAAAAGGGATACGTTACCAGGAGTTAAGGAATTTTATAATTCTTTTGTTGCTATTCCCTGTGGATGGTGGGTGGACATGGAAGCGAAAATAGAGGAGATTAAGAAAGAAGGAATTGATTTATGAAAGTAATTTTTTGGGCATATAGACAATGGGGGATTGATGTTTTTCCGACAATAGAGAGACATCCGCGGATTGAGAAGGTAATATTTTGCAGAACAAGAAAAGAGGTGCTTGAACTGCCATTAGAGGAATACGATTTACTTCTCACCTGTGGTTTAAGTGAAGAACTTGGTAAACAAATAGTAACAAGAATACAGGCTATTGGAGTTCACTGTGCTGAATTAGATAGATATTCTTATGGCACTCCTATTCAGCTTCAGATTATGGATAGGGTACGATATTCAAAGCATCGAATATTCAGTTTTACTTATGAGGAAGATTCGAAAAGGGCGCATACGCATAATAGGAAGTATGCTAATGAGGTTACGCTTGACTTGACTGGAAATATGTCAGACATTTTAGGACAGTTAACTGCTACAAGCAAAGTGCTATTTAACCAGTTTTTAGATGAATTTCCAAATAATGAATGGCATACATGGCCGGAGGAAGATATTGTATGCCCTAAAAGAAAACCGGAAGACAGTTCTCTTTCAAAGGATGAGTTAATGAAGATGGACACGGAGCAGATGTACAATTTCTTCCGTTGTCTTGAAGCGCCGTATCCGAATGGCTATATTGAAGATGAGAAAGGATATCTGTATATTGAAAGAGTCAAATATAAAAAGAAGGAAAATTAGGGTCACTTTTCTTGCATATAGAGACTGGGCTATTGAGGCCGTCAAAAAAGTTACTGAAATCGGCAATATTGAAATCATGGATATCATCAGTTCAGAAGAAGAGTACAAAAAGAAAGTTCTTGTGTATCCAGATGGCTTTTTGGATTGCATTGTACTTGTAGGTTGGAGTTGGATTATAAAAGATGATACACTCCAAAGGTTTTTGTGTGTGGGAATGCATCCATCAGACTTGCCAATGTATAGGGGCGGTAGCCCTATTCAGCACCAGATAATAAATGGACTGGAAAACACAAAGATTTCCCTTATGAGCATATCACCAGACGGCATAGATATAGGGGATATTTGGCTAAAGGAAGATTGGAATCTGGCAGGCCATACGATGAAGGAAATACTGGATGAGTTATCGGTTAGCACAGCAAGGCTTTTGAACAAATTCTTTTTTCTCTTTACAGAGATAATTCCTTTAAAACAGAAACTGTCAGAGGGATCTTATTATAAACGAAGAATGCCCTCAGACAGTAGGATTACATGGGAGATGTTGTCCAAGATGACATTAAAGGAAATTTACAACTTGATACGTGCATTGGGTGATCCTTATCCGAATATTTTCATAGAAGATGACGAAGGAAATCGCCTTTTTTTCAAGGAGGTTGAGTATCAAAGTGGTGAGGGATGAAAGCGGAATTAATGAAAATAAGATTGAATCATTAACGGCACTTAGAGGGATTGCTTTTATAGGAATATTTTTTTTGCATACAGGTTTTTGCATACAGTGGGCCACATTAGGTGTTTCTACTTTTTTTATACTTTCAGGTTTTTTGCTTTCATATAAATATTTCTATTCGAATGTTTTCGGGGGGGGGGTACTGGGAAAGTATAAAGTTCTCAGCAAAAAGAATTTCAAAGAGTTATCCGTTGCATGTTATCACTATGCTGGCAGCAGTTTTCATGGTACTAATATCTTACCTAGGAAGCGATGTCTCAATAGGAAATTTATTTGAACTTGGAAGGAACATTATCTTACAGACATTTCTGTTACAATCATGGTATCCTTATACGGGGATAAATGTTTCTTTGAATGGTGTGGCCTGGTATTTATCTACAGCTTCTTTTTTGTATTTTATGTTTCCATCTATTATGTTGTTTCTCAGAACGATATATACCAAAAAATATTTGTTGTGGTTGTATATTGTTTCTGTGCTGGGGGTACAGATTGGTATATCAGCAGTTGCATTAAAAATAGATTCCTCATGGGGATTTTACAGGTGGATAACCTATGATGCGCCGTTTTTCAGGCTTGGAGATTTTTTTGTGGGATGTATCTTAGGTGTACTATATTTGAATAAAAAAGAAATTTCCAATATTATGGCAAGTATTTATGAGATGTGTGTGTTATTGCTGTCTATAGCAGTTATATATTGGGATAATAATGCAGAACATGTGAGCTTTATATCTAAAATGTTAAACAATTGGACCACAATATATATCCCTTTGGCAGCAGGTACTGTCTATTTTTTTGCTTCAACACAAGGGGTGATTACTTATACCCTTTCCAAAAGCAGATTTTTAAAATATGTAGGAAGGAAAAGTTCGCACTTTTTTTTGATACATTTTATTATCATTAGATATAGTGTCAAAATTATGGCACGTATCAATTTGTCTGTCAATAGGTTTGTACTAATAGTATTTTATTTTTTTTTGACCGTTTTATGTGCAGAAATATACTTAAGGATAGAGCCAGGACTATTAAAAATAAATAATACGTTTTTGACAAAATTTAGAATAAATGATTGAAGGGAGAATTTCATCATATGTCAGCATTTACCGGAGCGACTTTATTAATTACAGGTGGAACAGGTTCCTTTGGACATACGGTATTAAAACATTTTTTGACAACTGATATCAAAGAAATACGTATCTTTTCAAGAGATGAAAAAAAACAGGATGACCTACGACATGATCTTCAGTTTAAACAGCCTGAGTATTCTGAAAAAGTCAGGTTTTTTATAGGCGATGTCAGAAATATGGATTCTCTACGTGATGCAGTTAATGGTGTAGATTTTATCTTCCATGCAGCGGCATTGAAGCAGGTGCCTTCATGTGAGTTTTTTCCGATGGAGGCGATAAGAACAAACATTATAGGAACTGATAATATGCTTAATGCTGCGATAGACGCTAAAGTAAAAAATGTTGTATGTTTGTCAACAGACAAGGCGGCATATCCGATTAATGCAATGGGAATGAGTAAAGGATTAATGGAGAAGGTTATAAGAGCAAATGCATTGCGAGCAGCAGAAAGAGGGGGCACGATAATCTCTTGTACGAGATATGGGAATGTCATGTGTAGTAGGGGATCCATTATTCCGCTTTTTATTGATCAAATAAAAGCTGGAAATCCCATAACAATTACAGATCCTAAAATGACACGATTTCTCATGAACCTTGATGAGGCAGTAGATCTTGTTATGTTTGCTTTCGAACATGCAAAGCCTGGGGATTTGTTTGTACAGAAATCGGATGCAAGTACAATCGAAGTACTAGGAAAAGCTGTACAGCAGTTATTCGGAAATACAGGGGTGAAAATCATTGGAAGCAGACATGGTGAAAAGCTATATGAAACTCTTATGACACGAGAAGAACTTATCCGTGCGGAAGATATGGGGAATTATTTCAGAGTAACACCTGACGAGCGTAACTTAAACTATGATAAATTTCTTGCAAGTTATGGGTCTGTCACACAGGCAGAAGAGGCTTATACAAGTCATAATACTACAAGACTGGATGTTGATGGAACAGTTGAGAAGATTATGACAACGGATTATGTGAGGGAGCGGTTGAAAGGAATGGCTGCATCCGATGGTAACTAATTCGGATAAAATATGAGGAGACAAAGTTTTTGAATATGAATAATAGAGTGACAGATATAAGAAAAAAGAAGATATTATTGAGCTTAGGTACTCGCCCAGAGGCCATTAAGCTATGTCCGCTCATTTTAGAATTAAAGAAGAGATCATCTCTACAAGTCATTGTGTGTGTAACAGCTCAGCATCGCCAGATGCTAGACCAGGTCTTATCCTTTTTCAATGTGATTCCTGACTATGACCTTGATATCATGAAAGACAGGCAGTCGTTATTTGATATCACTACGTCCATTCTTTCACCCATTAAAGAGGTTTTGGAGAAAGAGAAGCCGGATGTTGTATTAGTTCATGGTGATACATCAACCACCTTCGTTACAGCGCTTGCTTGTTTCTATTTGCAGATTCCAGTTGGGCATATCGAGGCAGGGCTAAGGACATATAATATATCCAGTCCTTACCCAGAAGAATTCAACCGAGAGGCTGTGGGAATCATAAGCCAATATAATTTTGCACCGACACCTTTAAGTCGCGATAACTTACTCAAGGAAGGGAAGAAAGCAGAAACAATCTATGTTACAGGCAATACAGTAATTGATGCAATGCTGCATACAGTTAAGTCTGATTACACTCACCCAGAATTGGAGTGGGTGGGAGACGATAAGCTAATCTTTATTACAGCCCATCGGAGGGAAAATTTGGGGCAACCAATGCATCATATGTTTCGAGCAATAAGACGTGTATTGGACGAACACAGAGATGTTAAGGCTATCTATCCGATTCACATGAATCCAGTTGTGCGTGAAGTGGCAGAGCAGGAATTGGGGAATTGTAAGCAGATTCACATCATAGAACCCATCAGTGTGTTTGACTGCCATAATTTTGAAGCACGGAGTTATCTGTGTCTAACAGATTCAGGCGGCATTCAAGAAGAGTGTCCATCCTATGGCGTGCCAGTTCTTGTCATGCGAGATACAACTGAAAGACCTGAAGGCGTAGGAGCTGGAACATTGCGTCTTGTTGGTACGGAGGAGGAAGTAATATACAATGCATTCAGAGAATTACTGGAAAATGAAGAGGAATATAAAAGGATGAGTCATGCAGTTAATCCTTATGGTGACGGACATGCGTGTGAGAGAATAGCAAATATTTTGGAAGGAAAAAAGTTCGAGACTTGGGAACCGTAAGTTGTATACCCAATGCTTGAACTATGAATAATTTCTTTGTAGAAATTATTATGAAAAAAATGCGTGTTGTTGAAGAATATTTCAGAAAACAGTATAAACTTTTGATTGTGAATGTTGCTTTAGTAATCATTTTTACGTACATCTTATACGATAATTTTGGACTTGAGAAATGGCAATCAAATGCGTTATGGATAATTTTTTCCGCATTATCCGCTTTTATCACCACTACGAACAAATTTCAGAGACGATATATATCACTAAATTTTACTGATATTTTGTTAAGTATAGTATTGAGTTTTTGTTTAATCGGGAATTATTGCCTGACCTATCCGCTAGATAGAAAGGTAGGATTGATTAACATAACAGAAATTCTGTTGTTTTCTGTAACTTGTTATCCTATCGTTGTAACGATTACCGGTATCCTAAATACGGAGAGATTCAGGAGAGTGTTTATCGACACAGATTTGAAGAGCGTTAATAGTGAAAAAAAGCTTTTTATAACATACATGGCGATTCCTATTGTTATTGGTGCTATATCAATGGTGGCTTTGAATCCTTGTATAGTTAGTTATGATGCTTTTGAAGTAATTGCTGAAGCAAAGGGACTGACGCCTGTGCAGGATTATGCAGGAGTTCTGTATGTTCTATGGTTCAGATTACTTTTGTCAATCATGGACTCTGCAAGTTTCCTGTGTATCGTACAGGTTATAATATTTTCGATTATTGCATCGTTATTTCTCGGCTATATTGAACAGAGATTTAGACTTAAAAACTCGTCGTTGGTTATTGCTTGGACAATTTTTCTTTTATTGCCCGGCAATATTATGATGCTTATAACACTAAGTAAGGATGTCTATTATGGAACTTTTCTGTTGTTGCTTATGTATTCTGCGCTTCGTGTATGTCACGAACCTGAGAAGAATATAAACAATGTACTAATAGGAGTTGCCGCTATACTCGTGTGGAACATCCGTCAATCGGGAATCATTACGGTTGTTGTATTCTTTTTGGGGTTAATCTTATTATGCGACAGGAAAAGACAGTGCATGCTGACAATGATTTGCAGTATTGTAGGAGCAATTCTTTTAAACTTGGGTTTGGAAAAGATAGCTAGCGCGGAACCAGTACACCCGGGAATGAAATATATTGCTCTCTATCAGGATATTCTTGGTGTATACTATGCAGATGGCGAGTTATCCGACGAGACAATAGGAATTGTTAAAACAGGTATTGAAGGTGATGAAGAATTTGACAATCTGTATACTCCGTATTGGGCTTATTATCAATATTATTATCAAAACCTTACAGAGATTGACCTTAAAAGATTCGTTAAGTGCTATATAGACACATTTGTTCAGAACCCTGTTATGATGACGAGGGCGATTCTTTGTAGACTCGATATGATGTGGGATGTTAGGCCAGGGATTGACGCCATGGAAACATGGCAGTGGAATGTTGAAAACAGAGGAGGAGATTGGACATACCTGGTTCAAGAAAGGAACAAGAACATCCTAACTCAGTTATTTGATTTTGCTGGAGAATTTTCAAAACAATATCCTTTTAAAGAGGTTATATGGAGAGTGGCGATATGGAATTATATTCTGCTTGTTCTACTCTTTCAAAACATGAATAAGAAAAGGTTTATTGTTTTTCTTCCGATTTTTGGATTTATAATTGCATATGCTGTCAGCTTGGGATGGTCGCATTATCGTTATTATTGGGCAGACGAGATATTAGTGTTTATGGGAGTTTTATACTTAATTGGGACAATAGTATATGAGAAATCAAATGCAGAAATCAAATCAATTTGACAAGATAATAATCGGGGCTGGTTTCTACGGATTATACAGTGCATGGCTATGTGGAAATCAAGGACAGCGAATTCTTGTGATTGAAAAGGAAAGAGCTCCATTTACCCGTGCATCTTATATCAATCAAGCAAGGGTGCATATGGGATACCATTATCCACGGTCATTGGCAACTGCGGCAAAGAGTGCCGGGTGTAGATAAAAATTCTGAGTTATTGCTTTTCTCTTGACATCTGTCATGTAGT
>OFGX01001456.1_pt1 | contig 14092 bp, 10 predicted proteins | sample 1521831 | NCBI WGS metagenome assembly OFGX01 (sample SAMEA3504080, study PRJEB24116) | mouse gut metagenome | biome: mouse gut; feature: mouse-associated habitat; material: faeces | place: Denmark | collected 2011
GGCCATGGAAACTTCGGTTCTGTGGACGGCGACGGCGCGGCAGCCATGCGTTATACGGAAGCCCGCCTGAGCAAGATTTCCATGGAAATGACGGCGGATATCGGCAAAGACACGGTAGACTTTTCACCGAACTTTGACGAGACAGAAAAAGAACCGGATGTGCTTCCGGCTAGATTTCCGAATCTTCTGGTCAACGGAACAAACGGAATTGCCGTCGGGATGGCTACCAATATTCCTCCCCACAATCTGAAGGAGGTAATCGCCGCGGTCGTAAAGATCATAGACGATCAGATCGACGACAACGGCGAGACGTCCTTAGAGGATGTCATGGAGATTATCAAAGGGCCCGACTTTCCTACGGGCGCGGAGATTCTCGGCACAAGGGGCATCGAAGAATCCTACCGTACCGGCCGCGGAAAGATCCGGGTACGCGCGGTTTCCAATATCGAGCCCATGCAGAACGGAAAGAACAGGATCGTTGTGACAGAGCTGCCTTTCATGGTAAATAAAGCAAGGCTCATTGAAAAAATTGCGGATCTTGTAAAGGATAAAAGAATCGACGGGATCACAGAACTCAGCGACCAGTCCAGCAGGGAGGGGATGCGCATCTGCATCGAACTCCGGCGGGATGTGAACCCGAATATTATCTTAAACCAGCTCTATAAGCATACGCAGCTCCAGGATACATTTGGAGTGATCATGCTTGCACTGGTCAATAATGAACCGAAGGTCATGAACCTGCTGGATATGCTGAAGCATTATCTGAAGCACCAGGAGGAGGTCGTTACCAGACGGACAAAGTATGAGCTCAACAAAGCAGAGGAACGCGCCCATATCTTGCAGGGATTGCTGATCGCTCTGGATCACATTGACGAGGTCATTCAGATCATCCGCGGTTCCAAGACCGTACAGATCGCAAAGGAAGAGCTGATAAAACGCTTTGAACTCTCAGAGGTACAGGCACAGGCAATCGTAGACATGCGTCTGCGTGCTCTGACAGGTCTGGAACGGGAGAAGCTGGAAGCAGAATACGCGGAGCTGATGAAAAGAATCGGCGAATTGAAGGCAATCCTTGCTGACCGGAAGCTTCTTCTGGGAGTGATTAAAAAAGAAATCCTGATCATTTCCGAAAAATATGGGGATGAGAGAAGGACAAGCATCGGATACGATGAATTTGATATTTCCATGGAAGATATGATTCCAAAGGAAGATGTAGTGGTCACCATGACAAAGCTTGGCTATATCAAGCGTATGACCATTGACAACTTCAAGAATCAGAACCGGGGCGGAAAAGGGATCAAGGGAATGCAGAAGCTGGATGACGACTTTATTCAGGAGATGTTCATCACCTTTACCCATAATTATATCATGTTCTTTACAAACAAAGGACGTGTATATCGGATGAAGGCTTACGAGATTCCAGAGGCCGGAAGAACCTCCAGGGGGACGGCCATCATCAACCTGCTTCAGTTGATGCCCGATGAAAAGATCACGGCCATGATCCCGATCAAGGTCTATGACGATAACCAGTATCTGTTCATGGCAACAGAGAACGGCCTTGTGAAAAAGACTCCTCTGTATGAGTACAACAATGTCCGCAAAAAAGGTCTGGCTGCAATCACACTGCGCGAGGACGACAATCTTATCGAGGTCAAGATCACCGACAACGAGAAGGAGATCCTCCTTGTTACAAAATACGGCCAGTGTATCCGTTTTGATGAAAAGGATGTCCGCTCAACCGGAAGGACTTCTATGGGAGTCCGTGGAATCAACCTGTCCGACGGCGACGTTGTGATCGGTATGCAGGTTCACACCCAGGGCGACTGCCTGCTCATCGTATCGGAAAATGGAATCGGAAAACGCACCATCATGGGCGATTTCACCATACAGAACCGGGGCGGAAAAGGTGTAAAATGCTATAAGATCACAGAAAAGACCGGCGATGTAATCGGAATGAAGGCAGTCAATGAAGACGACGAGATCATGATGATCAACAGCGAAGGCATCATAATCAGAATGTCCTGCGCCGATATCTCCAAGCTCGGCAGGATCACTTCGGGCGTGAAGCTGATCAATCTGAAAGAGGATGAAAAGGTTGTAAGCCTTGCAAAGGTCAGGAAGGCATCCGCGGAGATTGATGGGGAAGAGATTGAGATTGAAGAGGATGAAAATGAAGAAGATGTGACTGAGGAAGAGTCATAAATGAGGATGTTCACTACAGAAAAAAATATAAAGAAAAAAGAGGATAGGCAGCGGCCTATCCCTTTTTCTTCTTAGATTGTATCAATTCCATATCCCTTGATGTAATATCCAGATGACGCCGTATCTCCTCCACTGCAAGAGTAGCATTATGGGTTTCAAAGCAGAGAAGAATCCGGGCATGAGGTTCTACTGCGTTTTGATAAACCATATCATTTGAAAAAGAATCACCCCTGTAGGCACGAAAGGCATCCAATACCTGTTCATTTATACCCATAAGAAGTGGATTATTGGTACATGCAACAATCTGTTTGTGAAATAATTCATCAAGCATAATCATTTTTATCATATCATGTGAATTATTTGCCTCTACAAATGCTTCATGAATTTCCTTTAGCTCCTGAATTTGCTTTTTTGTACATCGCTCTACCGCGAGCCTGACAGAAAGAGTCTCTATTGCCATACGCACTTCCATAAAATCATGGAATCGTGCCCCTTCCATGTTTAAATTCATGCTGCCGGAGCTTTCTTCTTTTTGCTGGTTGTCTGCTACAAATGCTCCTTTTCCCGGGCGAATTTCCACAAAGCCTAGGGCCTGAAGAACCCGCAATGCTTCACGTACACTGGTACGGCTTACTTTTAAACTCTGGCAGAATGACATTTCTGCAGGCAGCTTTTCATTTACTTTGTATTCACCTGATAAAATCATATCTTTGATCGTTGCAACTACGGAGTCAGTAATTGACATTCTTTGTATTTCTTTCATTTTTTTACCATTCCATCGCTTATTTTTGTGGGGTTGAGAGAAAATAATAACACAGGTCTTTGAGATAAATTATAGCATTATACTTCTTATAAAGTAAACTGTAAAGTGGAATGGACAAATAAATATTCGTGTGAATATTATCAAAGGATCTCATTTAATACTTTTTCAAGTTTTGATTTTTCACCTGCAGAAGTAATGCTGCACTCGCTGCAGACAATATCCAAAAATAAAGAAATATTTTCTTTGGATTCGGCATAATTCAAATCACGAAAATTGCATGGCATCTGCATTTCTTTCATGGAATTGCGTATTCTATTTATCTCTTCCTTCGGCATTTCATTAAAGTACATCTGCAGGATCAGGCCAACGCCTACGATTTCACCATGTAAAAATGAAGCTGCATTTTTTGTATTGTGATTTCTCATAAAATCGTAGGTTGCATGTGCAATTGCCAACTGTCCGGAACCATCTGCAAATCCGCTTACAATGGATGTATGAAGCAGATTTGTCAGAATAAAATCATCAAACAATTCACACTCTTTATTTTTTTGATATATATTAGAATATTCGTTTATCAAAAAATCATAAATGCCTTTTGCATTAATCATCTGGATGTATTCTTTTAAATTACAGTCTTTATAAGTATATCCTTTTTTCTGATGTACGGATTCCGGATATTTTGCCAGAGAATCCAGGATTCCGGCTGAGAGAGTCCGTTCTGGGGCTGATGCGATCAGATCACGATCTGCAATACATACGTCAACTTCTTTTTTCAGATTCACTGCGGGAGCTCTTTGACCAAGATCATTATACATGATTGCTACCATGGAGGTTGCCACACAGGTGGCAATGGAGGTCGGAACCGTTATAATCGGCAAACCTGAAAATACGGATGCACATTTCACCTGATCAATACATTTTCCGCCGCCTATAGCTACAAAGACCGAATATCCGCCTGTGTTTGCCAGGTCAGCATATTTTTGAGCTTTTTCTGCGGTACATTCTCCATGAAAAGTCTCTGTATAATAAAAGATGTTGGAATCCTCCAACATTGTATTTACATGTTTTAGAAAAAGTGGAAGGGTATGCACTCCTCCTATGACAAAAGCTCTTCCGCCAAGCCGGAAAATCTCGGGAGCAAGCTGTTCAAGAACACCTTTTCCATAAAAAAATTTTCCACATCCAACTTTTAATGCTGAAATTTCATTCATAAGATACCTCCTGTAGTATTGTACGATGTCGTACAATTTATAATAATATTGATTCTTACAAAAGTCAATATAAAATCCAAAAAACAAAGAAAATTGTTTAAATACACAATAAATAGATCTAAATTTTGTGAAAATTAAATGAAAATAAGTTTGTTTTAAATTAAATATTGACTTGAAAAAGAAAAAGTGCTAATTTGTAATCATACAATACGACATCATACAATCATACAAAAAAGGAGAAGATTTATGAATCTTAATGGAATTATTCCACCAATTGTAACGCCATTTAAAAAAAATGGGGACATTCATATTGACTTGCTAAAACGTGAGATGAAGATATGCCTGGATTCCGGTTCTAATGGGATCAGCGTTGCAGGGAGTACCGGTGAAGGCCCTACTTTAACAGATGAGGAGTTAAAAATATTAGTAAAAACCGGAAAATCTGTCTTGGGATCAGACCAGCCGTTGGTATGCGGAGTTATGAGAACCTGTACCCGTGCAGCAGTAATGGCGGGATTAGCGGCAAAGGAAGCAGGAGCGGATGCTGTCATGGTGACTCCGACGGCATACAATGTTTTGGTTCCGAATGAAGAAGGAATGTTTGATTTTTACAAAACAATTTCGGAGGAAGTACAATTACCAGTCATTATCTATAATGTGATTCCACAGAATACGATCAGTGCCAGGTTATATACAAAGCTTCTGGATGAAACAGATTATATCGTCGGAATAAAACAAAGCACAGGCGGGATTCAGGCTCTTTACGAGGATATTATGTATTCCGGCAATAAAGGAAAGGTATATGCGGCAACAGACGACATGATTTTTACCTGTTTTGAGTTGGGAGCGTCCGGAGCGATCAGCGCAATTCTCTCCTTATTTCCGGATGAGTGCTGCAGAATGTGGCAGTGTGCTGAAGAAGGAAAGCATGAGGAAGGGTTTAAGATTCAAAATTCATTGTATATGAAGTGGCAGAATCTTGGAGGAACCCAATTTCCGATCCGGTTAAAATACGCATTAGAACTGATCGGAAGGGAAGTTGGATTTTGCAGAAGTCCTATTACATATTTATCTGAATCTGATAAAGAAGCGATTCGGAAAAGTTTATTTTAATAAGTGAAAAAACCGGATTTAAGTGTATTTGAATCAATAAAACAGCCCGCGGATATACGGAAATCAGGTTTTGGATAAGAAAAAAGAAAAGGATATGGAGGATAATATGAACAAATTTGTAGAAAAATATGGTCAGATTCTTTTACCGCTTATCACGCCATATGATGAAAACGAAGAAGTAAATTATGACACATATGCAGAACTGATTGAGTACTTAATCCACAATGATCTGTGTGATTCCCTGATCGTTACAGGTACGACAGGGGAAGCAAGTCTTTTGACCTTTGAAGAAAGAGTAAAGCTGATGGAAACGGCGGTAAAGACGGCTGAGGGAAGAAAACCTGTGATAGCAGGTACAGGATGCGCATCAACGAAAGAAACAATCGCACTGACAAAGGAAGCAGAAAAGCTTGGAATTAAGACCTGTCTGATTGTCTGCCCATTCTATAATAAGCCGACACAGCAGGGAATTTACAATCATTTTAAAGCAATTGCTGAAAGCACATCCTGCGACATCCTGCTTTACAATATTCCCATTTTTGTCGGGGTTAACATGGAAGCGGAAACAGTTGGAAAACTTTCTGAAATTGAAAATATTGTCGGAGTAAAAGATGAGGCAGGCATCAATCCAACCCAGGTTACAGATTTTTTCCTTGCTACAAAAGATATCGATCCGGATTTTGCAATCTATAACGGGGATGATGTAATGCTTCTTCCTACGATTGTACAGGGAGCAATGGGACTGGTAAGCGGCGGCGCGCATATATTCGGCCATGAAATACGCAAGATTTTTAAATGTTTTGCTGAAGGAAAAAATGAAGAAGCAAACGCGTTGTTTGTTCCTATGTACCGGTTCTGTAAATCTACGGGACAGAATGGAAGGATTTTGCCAAACTCTATTATGCGACCGGCAATAGAGTTGGTTACAGGGATCAGGCTTGGTTCTGCAAGAGGTCCGTTGGCACCGGCTACGGAAGAAGAGATGAACGTGACAAAGGCAATTCTGAAAGACATCGGAAAGCTTTAATTGTTTTATTTTGATACCCAAGGGTATAGATTATGAATCTGTGAGGAGAACGAGAATGGATATTGCATACAAATTAGGGGCAGGACGGTATATTCAAATGCCCGGAGCCATAGAAAAATCAGGTCAGGAGATTGCGCGATACGGACAGAATATACTTATACTGGGAGGCCCAAGGGCAATATCCATTCTAAAGCAGGATCTAAGCAGGCAGTTAAAACAGAATAATCTGAAGTATCAGTTTCTGGAATATGATGGATATACAACCTGGCAGGCTGCAGATCGTTTTTCAGAATACGCTTTAGAACATGGTTTTGATGTAATCGCAGGCATCGGCGGCGGAAGGATCATGGATCTTTCAAAAGCGGTTGCACATAAAGCACAATTGCCGGTTGTTACGATTCCTACATCATCTGCGACCTGTGCGGCATATACGCCTATGAGTGTGATGTATGAGGAAAATGGAAAAGCACTTGGTACAAAGAACGGAAATTTTTATCATGATTATGAAGTAAATTCCATTATCATAGATGAACAGATTATGGTACAGCAGCCACCGAGATATGCGGCGGCCGGGATACTGGATTCCATGGCAAAGGTCGTTGAGATACGGAACGGCCATCCGGAAGTTCAAAAAGAAAACATGAGCTTTGAACTTTATACCGCATATCTGCTGTCACAATATATCTATGATGAATTGAAACGTAATTATCAAAAAATATATATAGATATCGAAGAACACAGAATAAGTAAAGAAGTACATGATTATTTATATATCAATTTTGCATTGACCGGATTTATTAGCGGGAGTTCCAAAGCGCTTGGCCAGACTGCCCTTGCGCACGAAATGTATTATGCTGTGCGTAAGTATTTTACAAGAGAAGGGCTCGGTTTTCTGCACGGTGAAATTGTCGGAACTTCGTTGATTCTTCAGTTGGCATACAACAGACAGGAAAATCAGATTCCGGAATTTGTGGATTTTATGAAAAAGATGCAGATGCCTGTAAGACTTCAGGAGCTGGGTGTTCCGGAAACAGAAAAAAATAAAGAAATAATATATCAATATTTACTGCAGACCGGCTTTGTAGAAAAAAATAAAGAAAATTTAGAGTATTTAAGAAAATCAATAGAGTGCATTTGCGGCAGGAGATGAAAATCAATGAATGTATTTGAAAAACAGATGGAAGAAATTCCGAATGAATACCGTTCTCTTCCGTTTTGGTCCTGGAATGATAAGCTGGATCAGGAGGAATTAAGGCGGCAGATCCGGCAAATGCATCAGCAGGGAATCGGCGGGTTTTTCATGCATGCAAGAGGCGGACTGAAAACAAAATATCTCGGTGAAGAATGGATACAGGCTATACAATGTTCCATAGAAGAGGCAGAAAAACTGGGGATGGAAGCCTGGCTTTATGATGAAGAAGGATGGCCGAGCGGATTTGCCGGAGGAAGGGTTACTTCCCTGGGATCTTATTATCATATGCGTTGGATGGAACAGGAAAGGGAAATATTAGAAAACATAGACTGGCAGCAAAAAATCCTTGGTATCTATGATGAGTCGGGCCGCTATCTGGGAGACATGAAGGAAAATATCGAAGAAAAAATAGAAGATGACACTCAGTTTCTTTATGTTGTTTATGAAAAAGTCAATCCGTATTATGTAGATGTATTAAATCCAAAAGTAATTGTAAAATTTTTAGAAGTTACACATGAGAAATATTTGAACAGATTTTCAGATGAAATCGGAAAGGTAATTCCCGGATTTTTTACAGATGAACCACAATTTGCCAAATTGAAGATACCATATTCTATCTGTTTGGAAGAAATGTTTGAAAAGAACTGCGGTTACAGTCCGAAGATAGCTTATACTGCGCTGTTTCGTGAAGTATTAGGATATCAAAAATACCGTTGTGATTTTTGGAAAACAATATCACAGATGTATACGGAAGGATTTTGTAAAACTATTTATGAGTGGTGCAAGAAAAATAACTGTATGCTGACAGGACATCTGATGCGGGAAGATTCCCTTTTGATGCAGATGCAGGCGACAGCGGGAGTGATGCCGTCTTATGAATATATGGATATGCCTGGCATAGATTGGCTGAGAAGAAGGATTTCTTCTCCACTGACTCCAAAGCAGGTTGGAAGCGCCGCCGCCCAGTTGGGAAAAAAATTTGTAATATCCGAAATGTTTGCAATGACAGGATGGGATTGTACACCGGAAGAATTAAAGTGGATTGCACAGTGGCAGTATGTCAACGGGGTCAATCGGATGTGCCAGCATCTGCAGAGTTATACGATCCGCGGGGAACGCAAACGCGATTTTCCACCTTCTCTGTTCTATCAGCAGAGCTGGTGGAATGAATACAAATACTTTAATGATTATTTTGCAAGAATTGGAAAAATTCTTTCCGAAGGAACATCAGGGACTGAAGTAATTCTTCTTCATCCGATGCACAGTGCATGGATGCTTTATAACGGAGAAGAATCAAAAGAAATCATAGAATACGGACAGGCATTCGAAGAAATCTCTCAGTCCATGTCAGATTACCATATAGATTATCATTACGGAGATGAAGAAATCATTCGGAAGTATGGAAAAATAAAGGATAATTTTTTTATAGTAGGGGATTGTACTTATAAAGCAGTTGTTATTCCAGATATGATGAACATTGAGAAAACAACGGCAGATTTATTATTTAAGTTTGTTAAGCATGGCGGAAAAATATATTCTGTTGGAAAAATGCCTGATTATATCAGCGGAGAGCAAAATCCGCATATTTTGGATCAATTAAATCATTCCGTAATTCCGGTCAGGCTTTCCGATTTAAAAAGCAGATTAAAAATTGATTTAGAATGGACAGTCTCTATTTCCGAAAATGGAGTTGAGACTCAGGGAGTTCATTATCAACTGAGAAAAGAATGTGCCGGAAATAAGGCATATTTATATATTGTGAACCTGAACAAAAACAAAATTACGAAAAATCGTGTGACAGTCTCTGGAAATTGGATTGTCAGTATTTATGATCCATTCGAGAATAAGGTAAATTCTCATTATTCAGAACAGGAAAAGAACAGTACATTTTTCCATTTAACGCTGCAGGAGATGGAAGGAGCAATTCTTGTTTTAGAAAAAAGAATGTCAAATAATGGAAAATCAAAAAAAGCAGAAAAGATAGAAGAAAGCAAAGATCAGATCACGCTCTCTGCAGAAGGAATTTGGAAAGTTCAAAAATGCGATTTTAATTCCATGACGTTAGACTCTTGTGTGTACAAAATAGACTCTGGAGAATGGCAGAAAAGGATACCATTGATCCGTCTTATGGATATTTTGCTTCAAGAAAAAAAGCCGGTTCCGGTTTCTTTAAAGTTTCAGTTTTGTATGGAAATGGAGCTGGAAAAGTGTAAAAGTATGTATTTAATTGCGGAAGGATTGGATATATTGAAAGCATCCATAAACGGACAAATTACAGAAATTAAAAGCAATGGATGGTGGAAAGATAAGGCATTTCATAAGTTTGATATATTACCGTTTCTGCAAAAAGACATGAATGAAATTATTTTAGAGATTTACTTTTATCAGGATCAAAAAGTCTACGATGTCTTGTTTGGAAAGGATGTATTGGAGACAGAACGTAATAAACTTACCTTTAATACAGAAATTGAAAATATATATCTTCTGGGCGATTTTGGGGTATTTAATCATAATGGATTTACGTATTCCTGGAGAAAAGAATTGATTTCAGACGATACATTTTCAATCAGGGAAATGCCGAACTATGTCTATAGTGATGATTTTACGAGTCAGGGATTTTGCTTTTTTGCAGGAAAAATAAAATTGGCACAGAAAATTTATATTCATGAATTTGATGATTCAAAAGGAGTAAAGATTGTTTCTAACAAAAATAAAAGATATATATATAAATTATTTCGTTTACATGCTATGTGTGCGAATCTTTATGTAAACGGCAGCTTTTTGAAGAAAATATTCTGGAAACCATATGAATGTGATATTACAGATTATATTCATCCTGGAGAAAATGAAATCGTATTAGAACTGTATGCATCTAACAGAAACTTATTCGGGCCGCATCACCACATAGACGGAGAATTGTACGCGGTGTGGCCTGCAGATTTTACTCCTGTTCCAAGTCCTTTTAAAAATGACAGCAGAAATGTATGGTCCGAAAAATACCATTTTGTAAAATTTGGCCTATAGGGAGGTACTTATGAAAAAGAAAAAAATGTCAAAATTACTTTTTTGGGAAGCTGTAAGAGGGTACCTTTTTATTGCACCGGCGTTGGTCTTACTTATTGGCTTATTGTTTATTCCGATGGTTCACGGATTTTGGTACAGCGTTACTGATTTTAATATTTTGAAAAGCTGGGAATATCATTTTATTGGATTTGCAAACTTTAAAAAATTATTTGCAAATGAGAATTTTGGAATCATCCTCAAAAATGAGATAATTTTTGCTGTTGTAGTAACTGGTATCACGGTTGTGATCTCCATGATGTTTGCAATTTTTCTGAATACGGTACGACATGGAAAAAACATGATAAGGGCATTGGTGTTTATGCCATGGGTACTGCCGGAGGTCGTAGTCGGAGCTTTATGGAGATGGATATTGGACGGTGAAAAAGGACTGGTCAATTCCATATTGGTAGAATATTCAAATATATTACCGGAGCATATACAATTTTTTTCCGAATCTATGGCGCTTGCCTCGGTTTGCTTTGTATATATATGGCGGACCTATCCGTATGTAACCATTATGCTATCTGCAGGACTTCAGGGAATTGACAGAGGGCTTTATGAGGCAGCCGCAATTGACGGATGCAATGGAATAAAAAAATTCTGGTATGTCACATTGCCGAATTTAAAATATGTACTGTCGATCTGTTCTTTGATGGCAGCAATCTGGACAATGAACGGATTTGGAATCATCAATATATTGACTGCCGGCGGTCCCGGAGTTTCCAGCACGACATTGCCCATGACTATTTACAAAACTGCATTCCAGAAATTCAGATTTGGTGAGGCATCCGCATATTCGGTAATTCAGTTTGCGATTATCATGGTATTCGCTTTGATTTATCTGAAAATGACAAAGGCAACAAAAGAAGAGGAGGCATAGGATGATGAAAAAAACAATTATTCGTACTTTGAAAATAATTGGATTGGTGTTGATTCTCTTTATTGCTTTGTTTCCATTATTTTGGATGTTCATAACATCGGGAAAAAGTATGACAGAACTGTTGAAAATTCCTGTAACACTTTGGCCGGAAAAATTTTCCTTTGCTTCCTATTACGAAGTATGGATACAGAAACCATTTCCAAAATATATAATAAATTCGCTTAAAATATCGATCGTCGCTACTATTCTGGGAATGCTGGTTTCTAGTATGGCTGCATATGGATTTGCAAAGTTCAGGTTTCCATTGAAAAGAGTGATCCTGATGTTTGTACTGGTTGCACAGATGTTTCCAAGTACATCCATCATCATTCCGCTGTTTTCCACATATCGGAGCTATGGATTGTATGATACACATGTAGGATTGATGCTTCTCTATACAACGATCAGTCTGGCATTTTCGATCTGGATGATGTACGGCTACTTCAGAGGGGTGCCGAAAGAATTGGAAGAGGCTGCAAGAATTGACGGCTGCGGGCCATTCAAAATATTTACAAACGTGATCCTTCCGATTTCAAAACCAGGAATTGCAGCGGTTGGAGTGTATTCATTCATGTGTGCCTGGAACGAATATCTGTATAGCCTGATTCTCCTTACAAGTGAAGACAGATACACAATTTCAATCGGATTATCCAGATTTATAACAGAATTTGGAACTTATTGGAACCAGATGGGAGCCGCATCTATTATAGTAACGATTCCAACACTGATCATATTCCTTCTATTAGGAAAAAATCTGATAGAAGGACTGACGGCAGGTGCGGTAAAGGGATGAGAAATATTAGTGCGCGCGGGCGGTGCATTGATATTATAAAGTGACAAAATGTCATGAAAAATGCTATGTTGAAAAACTGGCAGAAACGTAAAAAGGAGGAAGCTATGAAAAAACGAATGGTATCTTTATTAATGGCATGTGCATTGGCGACCGCTTTATTGACAGGATGCGGTGAAGGAAACGGCGGCAGCTCTGATACAAACAGTACGGAGACGGAGTCAAAGAAAGAAGAAGGCAGTGATGTAATCAATCTGGATATGTGGGTATTCGGCGGTCTGGCTGCGGAACCAGTTGTATTTCAGGAATTGGCTGAAAAGTACAACCAGTCACAGGACAAGATCCATGTGACAGTAACGGCACAGGATTGGGGAAGCCGCCAGGAAAAAATTGTCACCGCATTCCAGGCGGGCGATGATACTGCGCCGGATCTCTATGCGTTAGGTCCATGTATTGAAGACTATGGTGTAAAAATGGGAGTGATTTCTCCTATTGAAGAAGTTCTTCCGGAGATTGCAGACCAGGTAAAAGAATTGATGCTTCCTGAAGTTGTAGAGGGAGTCGCTTCCAAGGACGGTACATTGTGGACCATCCCTTCCTGGGTTGATCTGTCGCCGTATATGATGTACAGTATTGAAGCATTGAAAGCCATCGGTCTGGACGAAAACAGTCTGCCTGAAACATGGAGTGAATTTAAAGAAGCCGCGGTTAAATTTAAAGAAGCCGGATATACAGGATACTCGATTCCCATGAGTATGGATAATTATCCGGATGTAAACAATGAATTTAACTATTGGAATTGGCAGCTAGGCGGAGCTCCTATGGATTCAGAGGGAAAAGTAATGACCATGAATGATGACCATGCCGTTACCACCGTAGAATTTTTAAAATCTATGTACGATGCAGGTACATTTTCTGATAGTGCGGCAAATGAAACTTACATGGCGCGGCATGAACAGTTTTTTGGAGGAAAATGTGCTACAAATATCGGATATACCTATATCAATGGAATTTTAACAGATATGGAGGTTCCGGAAGATTTTGAATACATTATGGCTGACATGCCAAGGCCGGATTCGGGAACCGATATAGATGAGGAAAATGCATTTTACAGGATGGTCAGTTCCAATATGGAAATAAGCGTTTCATCCCTGACACAGCAAAAAGAAGCAGTCGGTGAATTTTTACAGTACTTAATCGACCAGAATTTCTGGCACAAATGGGCTACCGATGTAAAAGCCAGAACACCGGTAGATATTGCATCCTATGAAGACGAGGAACTCCGCAAGGAGACAGAAGAGGTACAGCCTGACCTTGTGAGGATGTATGATGAAGGCACATTGATGGAAGGCGTAAAACCAAAACCGTCTTATGGCGGCGTGACAGAAGTACAGACAACAATGGCACAATATATGGTAGATATTATCCAGGGAAAATATCCGTCTGTGGAAGAAGGATTAAATAAACTGAATGAAGAATGCCAGCAGTTGATTGACGAATACAGCGAGTAAAAATGAGCGATATTTTATATGTCAGGGATACGGAATTTAAGCCATCCTGGGAAAAAAGAAAGTGGAACGGTAAATGGATTTGGGCATCGGAAGAAAAATATGCCCTTTACCAGTCGTCTCCTTATACATTATTTCAAAAAGAAAAATGGAATTTTTCGGTATTTTATTTCCGCAAAAAATGGAATATAAAGAAAATCCCCGAAAGAGCATTCCTGTTTATTACGGCAGATTCTTTTTATAAAGTAAATCCTAAACTCCCGATAAATTATACACATAATCTAGTATAAAAGTGTTGAGAACC
>OFGX01001457.1_pt1 | contig 14061 bp, 15 predicted proteins | sample 1521831 | NCBI WGS metagenome assembly OFGX01 (sample SAMEA3504080, study PRJEB24116) | mouse gut metagenome | biome: mouse gut; feature: mouse-associated habitat; material: faeces | place: Denmark | collected 2011
CATTATGTCTGAAAGGCTCTCCTCTTATTTTAGTCACAGATGACTCTTTCTCTCATCTCTTTATCTTTTGTTCTAATCACATATTGATGATAAACGGCAATACTTTTTGGTCTGACTTTAGGTAATATAAATTTCTGATTTTTTATCCCTTCATTATAGCGGTGGGCAATGGATTGTCTCTCAGATATAATATCGTGTAGATGTTTTAATTTCACAGAAAGCAAACCTGCCTGTATTTCATCCAATCTACTATTCGCACCAATAATACTATTTTTATAATGTTCCTGAGAGCCATAATTTCGGAAAATACGGAATTTTTGATCCAACTCATCTGAATTTGTTATCACACAACCACCATCACCAAAGGCGCCTAAATTTTTAGTTGGATAAAAAGAAAAACAGCCTACATCCCCAAATGTACCAACCATCTTTCCGTCATGGGTAGCGCCATGACTTTGGGCACAATCTTCTATAAGGATCAAATGATGCTGTTTACAGATGTGTACTAATTTGTCCATTTCACAGGGAATACCATAAAGGTGTACAGCTAAGACTGCTTTTGTTCTATTAGTTATTTTATCTTCAATTTTATCTGCATCAATTCCATAATATTCATCAGGTTCCACGAAAATAGGTGTTGCCCCGTTAATCGTGATTCCCATAACAGAAGCGATGTAGGTATTTGCTTGAACAATAACTTCATCTCCAATTCCGATACCCAAAATTTTAAATGCAATCCACAATGCATCCAGGCCAGATGCAAGTCCGATACAATGAGAACTACAGTTGTATTTTGCAAAACCATTTTCAAAATCTCGAAGACGAGAACCTAATATATATCTTCCTGAACGAAGCGTTTCAATCGCCGATGTTTCAAATTCCTCTTGATACTGTTCAAATTCACGTAACAAATTATTCGACATAATAAATTCCATAAGTTGATTCCCCCTAAGAGCTGTTAAATAGTCTTCTATTCCAATAATACGACAACAAAAAACATCCTATAGTTCCTATTATTTGCGAAAGATACTTATTAAACATAATAACCTCCACAAACAACCAAATAAGGATGCTGTTAATGAAAATGAGTAAAATTTTTTGTATAATAAATCCTTTAAGTTTTTTTATTAAAAATCTTCTCTTGCTAAACACATAAGTTGCAGTCATAAAATATCCAATACTTACAGAACATACATATGCAATTAGATTGGAAATCAAATAATAGATACGTAAATATTCGTTAAATGCATAGTATAATAACATATATAAAAATGTAGTTAGCCCATTTACAAGCACATATTTAATAAACTCTTTTTTCGCAGACTGGAACGTAATAATTTTGCTCCTGTTCACTATATTTTGTTTTTTTCTTTAATATGGTAAAAGTTGCAACTGACATTTTTTTTCCTATGAAATTATACATAAAAGCTTTATCAAGATGAAAAACTTTTTCTACAATACCGACATTTCCTTTATTCAAAGCAGGGAAAACATCTGGATTATACCATAACAAATATGCTAATAATCCTGGATATATCTGTCTTACTATCTTCATATTGTTTTTTATGTACATAGTATTCAGCTCTTTTAAAGAAAACCTTCGTTCTGTTTTTTCATCAAATACTGGATTTTTGATATATATATACTCACATATTTTCTTATAAATATAATTATTATATGTGGGTTCGATATTAATAAATATTCCGCCACTCTTAAGTAAAAACACACACTTTTTAATAATCTGATTTGCATAATCAGGAATATGATGTAATCCTCCAATTAGAATAATGATATCATATTTTTTATCCGACTTAAAAGAGATTACATTCTGTACATAAACATTTATTTTGGGATTTAATTGCTTTGCACATTTGATGATTTCCTCACTATAGTCAAACCCTTCATACTCCACTTCAACATTGAAAAGATTCTCTAGAATATACTTTCCTTCTCCAAAACCACACATAGGTTCTAAGACAGTAATTTTCTTTTTACCTTGTATATAGTCCTTTACCCCCCCCCTGAACAATTCTTTATAAAGCAAATCATGCAGACGTTTTTGTTTTTCCCCTCTACGGGTTCTAAAATATTCTTGAGCAATGTTATTAAAATGATCCCGTTGCCTCTCCAACTTATGCATTACTTTTATTCTCCTTAAATTTATATATATAATCGATGAACTCAAACCATCTCCTTCCAATTACTTCTATACTTAACAGTTGTTTGATTTTTTCTGCCTCTTTTCCCATCATGGATGCCTGTTTGGGATTCTGGATTAGAAATTCCATCGCATTGGATAATGATAAGCAATCTCCAACTGTTACAAGAACCCCATTTTTTCCAGTTTCAATTAAGCTTTTGGGTCCTCCACAGGGACAATCTGTTGAAATGCAAGGGATTCCCAAAGACATTGCTTCAATTAGTGCATTAGGGACTCCTTCAAAATTAGAGGAAAGAATAAAACCACGTGAATTTCTAATAATGAAAAGTAGTTCTTCTGTTTTTTTAGCTCCTAATAATAAAATCCGTTTATCCAGGCCAAGAAAAGATATTTTTTCCTGTAATGATTCTTTTAGTTTTCCTTCTCCAATAATATATAATTGATAATCTGCAAAGCGTTTTGCAATGATTGAAAATGCATCAATTAACAATTTTTGATTCTTTTGTTCGATAAGTCTTCCAACATTAACAAAATATTGTCCATTGCCTTTATCCCCTACTATACAATTTTCATTGGTGAAAACAGGGTTAGGTATAACAACTGCCTTTTCGTGCGCCACTTTTGAATAAAAATTAAATGCGTCCTGTGTTTGGAAAACAAATCCATCTGCATATTTCATTAAGTTTCTGGAGCATATCTTTACAATTGTTTTTCCGCTGAAATGAGTGGGATCATTTCTTTCTGATACAATTAAGTTAATGTTAATACCAAAACATGCAGGAATACAATAGATACAAAAAGGAACACCCATTACTATCATACAATCTATTTTTTCCTGGTTAATAATTTTTCTGAGCTTAACTATTTTTTTAGGAAAACTCAACTTTTCAAAATATGTGTTAACATTTTTACTATCTGACAGAGAAAATCTTTGAATTCCATCCGGCAATTCATACTCATTATTATCATATCGAATTGTGATAATTGAGGTTGTAATTGCCTTTTCATGAAGAAAATATTTGGCTAGTTCAAGGCTTACTCGTTCAGAACCTCCTCTGGCTAAAGAGCCACAAAAAAAAGCTATTTTCATATCATACATAATCTACCTAAAGTTATATTCTGATAAAAATAAATCATAAAATATGTTTCTCTTATTTTCCAATTTATCAGCACAATATTCTAATGATTTATTGTAGTTTCTTATAGATATTTTCTCTAAATCACAATGAATCATAAAAGTTATTTTTTCTGCTATTTCTTTATAATTACCTGGATGAAATAACATATTTTTTTGTATTAGTTCTGGAAGTCCTGCTATATTTGTTCCTAATACAGGGCAACCTCGACTCATTGCTTCAATCACAGCTCTAGGAAGTCCTTCTTGTCTGCTTGGCTGAATGTATATATCTAAACGATCATAAAAATCATTCATTTCTTCCGCTTTTAAACTTCCGCAAAATTTTATATATTCTGAAACCCCTAATTTTTTTCCTAAATTAAGCAAATATGTACTTTTCAGTCGATTTCCTCCTGCTAATAAGTATTCAATATCATATCCGCGCTTCAATAGAAAAGGAATAGCACGTATTACATCAGCTTGTCCCTTGTATCTGACATCAACAGCGGCGGCAGTTCCAAGAACTATTTTATTCATTCCCATGTCTTTGAAGTTTTCTATTTTTGATATTCTGCGTTTAATAGCAAGATCATTTGAGATAGTTATTAATACATTTGAACATCCTATAGATGTTCCTTTTGTAGGATATATTTTTTGTAAGTATTTATCCGTTACATAGTAAACAAATTTTGAATTATAAATATTTATTTTTTCCTTGATATGACAATATGGCGCCATAAATTTGCCAAGTAAACTATAATTCCAAAGAGATTTCCATGCATCACTAACAACTTCAAATATATATGGCTTCTTGTATTTCCTACAATACTTTAAGGCAATATTAGCACAACTGCTTACATTTCTAAGAACAATAATATCTGATCTTTTAACCACATCTTTAATAATATTTTCAGCCGCTTTTTTTGAGGTTATGTATTTCATTGGTGTCTTAAAATTAGGGACATGAACTACATGAACTTCTTTAGGTAGGAGAGTATTTCTAGTAGAATCTTTTACTTTCTCTGTCCGCATTACAAATGTAATATCATCAGCTAAATATCTATATCGATTGTATAATCCATGATAAGCCAGTTCATAATAGTTTCCATATTCATCATAATAAATGGGCCCATCATGTATAAATGCTAATTTTCTCATCTAAATATTATCTCCTATATATTTGTCATTCATTATACAGCACCTGCTACAAAGAGCAAATTAAGTATTCCTGCGAAGTGAGCTGTAACCAGAATGAAATACGTCAATGCAATTTGATTCCTCCGCATAATATCCGGATGAATGTTTCCTTTGATGGCAAAACCAATCAACGGTAGGAATTGATAAGTATAAGAGCCCTTCAACTCAATTATTTGCCATTGTCTGGAGCCCCACTGAAAAAATGCAATAAAAGACATTAAAGCATAAGTAAAAAAATACGTTGCTAATAAGATTGCTTTATCCTTTATGGCATTTTGAAAATAATACGAATCCTCGTTGAAAAAAGAGTTATAAAAAAATAATCCTATTATCAAAAGATATGCAAATGAACCAAAATCCGTCTGCATTTGAATCATTGATCGATCCATATAAAATCCTCTTAGAACGATAGTCCTAATTAATAGTTTTAAATAATGAAGCGGATTTTGTAAAATATCTATAAGATAAATTCCCTCTCCTGCATCCATGTAGGTTATGATTCTTGAACCATGGGAGTTAGACAACAATTTCTCTATGTCAACTATATATGCATTATAAAAAAACCATGTGCAAATTCCGGTGATTATACTGATACATAGAAAGGCTTTCCACTTTTGAACGGAAGAAAATAATTCTTTCGGCAATAATGTTAGAAGCAAGATATAAAATAAAAAACATCCCTTTATAGGAGGAATAATTAATAGCATGATCAATATTACGGTTATATCACGTCTGCTGATTTTCCCGACTTCTTTTATCCGTAGAATGTATGCTACAAAAAAGATCGTTATAGAGAACAAAAGCGTATGGTAAGAAGCAGATGCAGCATTAATTAATCCCATAGGCATAGCTAATATTGTATATAACATCAATTTACCAAATGGAATTATTTTAATAATGAGCATTCCAATTAAAGAATATATAATTAAATTTACCATTCTGGTAAGCCATACCAGCATAAATGGGCTTAGATTCAGTATCCTACTAATAGTAATAGATATTCCCATAAGTACATACATAGGAAAAGGCTGATAATCTGTTCCCACAGCTTCCGCATGGATTAGCATAAGATCGGATTTTTGAAAGATCTTGTGTCTCTGGTAATTTTTAATACCTAAACGATTAACATCAAAGGAACTTGGAAACTGAAACAATTCTTCATCTATATCTCGAATATGTAAATTATATATGGCAAATCCATCTGACCTTTCATTGATTCTTTCATCTTGTATTCCCATTATCATATTCGATATATGGTATCCTGACATAAAATGTGTCATTTCATCTGATATGGTAAATGCCGGAAAAATCAGGTTGTAAACATAACCTATCATAATTGCCTGAATAACAAACAGATACTCCAATTTGGCTTTTTTATGGAGAAATAGGAAGATGAGGATTTGCATAATTGTAATAACAATAATGGCTTTTAGAAAGAAATGCATTTTCAATTATTCTCCTTTCTGTTCCACACTTTACTGCCATTATTACTTATCTTTTTTGCCGGATTACCTGCTATTGTAATACCGCTTTCATAAAAAGATTTATTAACAATTGACATAGCCCCAATCGCGATATCATCAGCAATAAACACACCTCCTACTAATGTAGCTCCAATCCCTATCACAACATTATCTCCTACTGTTGGAGAACTACTGTCCCTTCCAGATGCAACGAAAGCAGTATTAAAATGAACTCTTGCATTTTTCCCTACTTTAGCTCTTGGGTTTGTCAAAACAGGTCCTAAATGCATGATTCTTAATCCTTTATCAAATACATTACAATCTATTCTCAATCCTGTAGATTGTTTAAGATAATTCATTACAACCCAATAACAAGAGTATCTAATTTTGTGACCTGTATTAAGATGATATTCTGCTTTTCTAAGAATTTTTTGAAATTGCCAAATTGTTGTTATCTCATCATGAGCTAAGTACCTAGCTAATCCATGAAAACCTGTATGTAATGGATACCTGGATCTTTCATAATCCAGCCATTCCTTCAGTTCTTTTTTACTTTCAATCATCAAAAATTCCCCGTTGAAATATATTCTAAAAAAGTGTCATAATCTCTAATATAATCATTTTCATCATATAACTCAGAAGCCATTACCATTAAAACCGCATCGGACGAAAAATCAAACATTTCCCTCCACATGTTAGAGGAAACATAGAGTCCTTCATAAGGTTTTTCCAATGGTACAATTTTAGCCTCCATACCATTGTCAAGTTTAACTTTACAGGTTCCATGAATGCATACAAGAATCTGCTCCAAGTTTTTATGGGCATGTTTACCACGTACAATCCCTTTTGCTGTCTCATACATATAATAAACCCGTTTAATTCTAAATGGTATATCCTTAAATTCTTCTAGTGAGATTAATTGGCCTCTGTCATCACCGTGTGGTTGGAATACATATTTTATAACTTGCATTCATGACACCTCCTGACAAAAAGACTCATACATCAGAGGGCATTTTCTACTATTAAGATATAGAATTACCCCCCCTCAATTTCATTTACAAAATCTTCATAATTTCGAATATATTCATCAGGATCATAATGTGTGCTTGCAAGAACCAGCAATACAGAATCCTTGCTGAAATCGTACATATCCTTCCATACCATTGTTGGAAGATAGATGCCAGTATGTGGACGGTTCAGACAATATATCGCTTCATTTCCCTCTCCATCCTTTACCTTTACCTTGCTTTTTCCTGCTACATTAATAAGGACAAATTCTGTTTTACGATTTGCATGCTGCCCTCGTATTACTCCTTCATCAGAACCGTAGATATAAAAAGCTCTTTTAATTTCAAATGGAATATCTTGTTTGCCTTCAACAATTACCAGATGACCTCTGTCATCTCCTCGCTGTGAAAACTCTAGCATTTGTACTCTATTCATATTATGCATAACAGTTTCTCATTTCTATTATTTTATGGTTCTTATTTTTTTTGCGGGAATACCTGCATATACAGAGAATTCTTCTACATCTGTGATTACAACTGCACCAGCTCCCACAATTGCTCCTTTTCCAATATGAATGCCTGGCAGTATCGTAACATTTGCTCCAATCCAAGCATCGTCTTCTACTACAATGGAATTTTTCTTTATAAGATATTTTGATACATATTTATTGTTTTTTAAAATATGGCTGTTATTTGGTTCTGACTGAGTAATAAAACATACATTAGGAGCAATTGATACATTTTTTCCGATTATCACAGGAGCAGCAGATGCAGCAGATGCAACCACTCCTGGATTACTGTATGAACCTTCTCCCATTATCACATGATTATATTTAAGTGCAATTTTTCTTATTCGTGCGTCAGGATAATACAATGCGACGAATTTTTGTATTCTTTTAGGGAGCGTTTCCATATTATTCTTCAGATAATTATATAAATTATCATCCAATGACTCTAGTTCATACCCCCCCCCCAAAACAAAGCGATACCCGATTTTGACTAAATCACATAGGTTTATTCCTTCCTTCTCTCCCCATGCTTTTACCTTTTTTATAATTAGATACCCATCTTTGATTTTTATCCATACACCCTTATGATCAATATTTACGACTCTCCCTACAGGACCAAAATATCTTTTTTCTACAATCAGATGATCTTCTATTTCATACCGTTTTCCCTTGATCTGTAACATAGGATGAGGATATGGATGAGTCAACGCTTTAAAGAATCTTTCCATCATTTGATTTTCCATATAGAAGTCAAGATAACAATCATCCAAGTTTCTTTTGGCTCCAAACGTTGCAGAATCGTTATCCTGCGGCTTTGCTTCAATACGCCCTAAAGAATAGTCATGTAAGACTGTTCCCGCATGCTTATATACTAAATGATCGATTTTATCATTAATAGATTGAATTGATTGGCCTATATAGGAAAAAGAAAACTGAGAAATAATATCACCTGCATCCATATATTCATTGACCAAATGAAACGTGATTCCCAATTCTTCCTCCCCATTCATAATGGCATAAAATGTTGGATGCATTCCTCTATATTTGGGTAGTAAAGCTCCATGTATATTGATATATGTTTTCTTTTCTAATTGTTGTTTTGTTATAAAATCAGCATACCCGCAAAGAAAAACATATTTACAGTCAACCGAATCAAAACTATCTATTATTTCATCATTACGTCTTTTTTCTTTCAAAATATTCTGCGGATTATCTTTTATTAAGTATATTTTATCAAAGTAGGGAAATAATGACCTATATCCACCAGGTCCATAGTGAGAACCTCCTGCAAAAACAATTTCTTTCATCCGTTTTCTAGCCCTCCTACAACAATTTCAATCATACATTTCATATCTTCTTCATTGTATCTTTGGTCAATTGGTAATGGATACAGATGTTGTGAGAGTTTTTTCTCAAAAGAATTAGATTGAGGATTATCTAATACCCATTTCCACCATTGTGGAATGTATAATTTATTTTCCACCAAATATTTTCTAAAATTTTTCTTTGGTGTATCAATCAATAAAGGATATACCATTGGTGAAACGGAATTAATTGAAATTGATAGTCCATTGTAACGGCTCAATTTTTTTGCTAGTATGCTAAAATTATGGTTTCTTTTTCTTTGAACTGATTCATAGTCAATCCTTCCTAATAAGCTTTTAGTTAGTTCTGACATTTCCAAAGGCGCACTTTCAGACAGTTCATTTTCTGCCTTCAAATAATTATCATAAACAGCATTTGTCCCTTTTTCTGTTGATTGAAACAGATATTCTGCTCGATTAAAAGAGTAATCCTTCTTATAAGCATGGGAATAATTAAACCTCTCACATATTAAATATGCCCCATCAGTAACTCCAAAAAATTTTCTGGGAGAATATACATTATAGACATGTTTTTTTCTAACAGGTCTTTGATAAAAACTTTGTGTATTATCAAAAATAATATTTGAGTAAAGTTCCAAAAATTGTTCATATCTCTTTTCGTCAAATATTCCGTAATAATTTGTAATCAAAATTCCGTGATTTTCTGGTAAGTGTTTTATATCAGGAAGAAAATTTTCTTTAATATTATAAGAGCGGTATTTAATTCCTGCTTTTTTTACCGCATCAAACACAGATTTACATGTGTAAATCGGCAGCCACAATGTATCCCAGTTAGAATCTCGAAAAGCCTCTATAATTGCATTTCTTGCCAGATTTAATTCAAGAATTTGTTGAAATGTGTTTTCCTTGTAAAAAGGCTGAAAGGAACTATCAATAGGTAAAAAGCCCCCAAATTCTCTTATTTTACTTTTTTCCATCAAGTTCACACCTATACCTATATTTGCTTGAAACAATACATCCAATACTTTCCTTAAATTCACATAGACCAAAATTGGGTTCGCCTGCTTTAGAAGAAGGCCCAATATCCAATACGGAATAACCGCAGCTTTTATAATATTTAATTAGCTCATAAGCAAGAAAATTGATTGGCCGATACTGACCCTCATCTCGGATATCACCCCAATATACGACTTGCACACAGTGTCTGTCTATCCTAAATACAATTGCTGCTGCAATGTATACGTTGCTATTATTTTGAACTAAAAAATAGTCTTGATCAATTATTTTTCCAGTATCAAATACCTGGTTTTGACTCATAGCTAAAGCATATCCATTTTCTTCTCGGTTTCGCTTTATGATAGAGTATGCCGTTGTTTTCTCGTGTACTGTTTTACAATGTATGAGACATAGTTCTGATTTTAATGCTCTGGAGAGATTCTTTCTCGCATTGTGGCGGATACTTTCTCTATAACTTTCCATATCGATATCAGCAAGGTTAAAGGAATAATTCACCTCTTGGTATACAAGTTTAAATTGATTCCCTAAAAGTGAATTAATTGTCTTTGCATTCCCTTGATTGTTATAAATATCTGGCGGAAGTAATAAATCAATACAAGCTATTGATCTTTTCTCAGCTTCTTTTCTTAGTAATTGAACAAATTTCCAATAATAATCTAATTCCACATAGTTTTGCAATTCAATAAATGAAGTAAACGGTGCAGAAAACGGCGCAAACCAAATACCATCTTTTTCTCCAAATGAAACAGCAAGACGGTATTTTTTATCTTTGGCAACAAAAAACAGCAATTTTTCAATTTTGTAAGAATTTAATTCTTGGAATTCTGCTGTGCAATAAGAAATGCATTTATCCCGAGTCAGATCAGCAAACTCTTGCTGTGCCATCTCAATTAACTCTAATTCCATCTCAAGCCACCTCCTGACAAAAAACAAGGTTGGCTATGGAGAGATAGAAATAAATATTTACAGAGTGGTAAAATCCCCCCCCCAAGATTTCTTACTATCTTATTGTTCTCCTCAAATAAATTTATATCTTTTGTTTTTGAATTACACATTATACACCCTCGTTCTATTTCCATACGGATCTCAATATCCGTATCATTTATAAAATACTGTTTCTGCTCTACAAAACCGATATTCTTATAGATGTGTCTTGCTGCCAGATTCATTTTATTAACTACCAGTGAAAATTTATTTTGTTTTAGATATAAAATTCCGATACACATACTCATTAAAATCAATGACTCCCCCAAGCCATTTCCTTTGGCTGAGTCTTCACCAATTACAAGTTTTCCTATCTCACACTCGTCATTAACAAAGCTATATAGTGCGACGGTTCCAACAGATCGAAATCGTTTATAATCCGCAACAAAAAACAATACATCTTTATTATGGATGTATTGTTCAAACCAATTTTCTTGTTGAGACTTTGAGATCTGTCCAACAGGTCTTAAAAATCTACTTATGTTTTCTTTGTTTCTCCATTGCCGCAATGGTTCAATATCATATCTTCGTAAAGGACGAATCAATATATCACCATATTCTGCACAAAATTTGTGATCCACTGTTATCTCCTAATTGTCTTTTGCAATTCTCTAAGTTTCTTCATCCATTGTGCTTCGAAGCATCTCCGCCTTTTTGTTTTGATTTAGTAAGTCAATGTCATATGGAAGCCGATTTCGTTTGCATTTTTCTGCATACTCTGTGGTACTCATAATAAACTTTGCTGGTACCCCCCCCCATCCTTCCCCATCCGATATACTTTTATTTACTATGCTGCCCGCAGCAATAATACAATTATTTCCGATTTTAACACCAGGGAGAAGGATACTTTTGGCTCCAATAAAACAATTATCCCCTATTCGGATCCTTCCAAATTTGTATATATCTTTATAAGCTTCATTCTTATGAATCACAAATGTTGCACCATCATGAGTTATAAAAGAAACATCGAAAGATATTAGAACTCTATTTCCAATAGAAATCATATAGGGTTCACTTCCCCAGTTCGTTTTACCTGTAATCTTAACATCTTCTCCCATTTTAACCCCAAGTTTTCTACCATATGCTGCTGGTTCATAGTATAATCTCCAAAGGGCATTTCTGAGCCTTATGAACAAAATTTTTAACTTCATTTGCTTCACCTATATATGTTACTGTAATAATCTATTTTATTTTTATTAAAAACGAATATAGAAATAATGGAAGTAAACAGGTAGACAATTACCTTTTGGCATAACACAACATACACAGATGTCGATATAAATAATCCTAAATATGAGATAACAGAAATTCCAAAAATATATATACCCATGACAAAATTAATCTTTGAACCAGCAAAAAGAGCCAACATATTGACCTCATATTTTCCTGTCAAATACACGATTCCCACAATCCCGACACATGTGATCATCTGAGAAATATAAGGATAGTTATTCATACCCAAAATATTTATAAAAATTTCTGGCATTAATGTAAAGGTAAAGGTACCTATGGTCAAGCATACCATAATCAGGTTCCTGGCCAATTTTATGATTTTTTCCTGCCTCAGTAATTCTTCAATATTTCCTTTATATCTAACTAAATTTTGTGAAAGAACGTCAAAAAAACCATCAATAAACAAACGGAGCATTCCATCAAGGCTACGAAATATTGTATAGGATCCCATTATACTAGATGGAAACAATGCAGATACTAAGATTCCGTCTACATTCGTTTTAAAGAAATCCAAATTTGTTTTTAGCCATAAATACCTTGCTGCATAGATTTTTTTGAAAATTTTGTTGATTTTTATCTTACTAAATATCAGCTTCTTTCTCAGTTTTAGAAAAAAAATGAATAATAATGGTATTGATGAAAAGGAACAAAATACAAGATACCAATTTGCACCTTTTAGAAAATACAATATAATCCCGCAAAATTTAAACATATAATTATTAACTGTTTTTGCTGCCTGTGAAAATACATAGCCTCCCTGAGAACGAACTACAAGTGACATAGCATCATTTAAGGATGTAATTATACTTCCAATAATAAAAATGACCATTAGCCATCCATATGCGTTATGATACTTTGTTTTGTTTATGTAATACAAATATCCGATTATAAAGGGCAGTAAAAATGCGAATCCAATAAATCTTGAGATCAAAGCTTCTGTAGTATATTCTTTTACCTTTTGGCCTTCCCCATTTTCAATCCAATATAAAGCCTCCCTCATCATCGTAGTTTCGATTCCTAAATCAGAGAATGTCAACATAATGCTGCTCACTACATTGTAAACTCCAACTAAAGAATACACTTCAGGTTCCATATCGCTGGCAACTAAATAGAGTGTGAGAAAGCCAAGTAAAGCACCAATTATTTGTATGATTACAATTGTAAAACTTTTTTTAAACATATTTTTTAATTGCAAATCGACAACATAAATTGAGCTAATTCACAGGAATAGTCAGAAACGGTTCTTCGCGAAACAGACATGAGTACGTTTGCTCTCATTGCGTGAACCCTGTCCCAATCTTCTGCAAACCATCGAAGTCGTTCAGCCAATCCGTTTTCATTGTCTGATTCAATGATATATCCATTTTCACCATCCTTGACAATATCACATGTTGCATCTGGTGAAGTGATCATGGGAAATCCAAAGCTCATCATTTCTGGAGTCGTGCGGACTGCACCTTCCGATAAAGACATGAGCACTCCTACAGCGTCATAATCCTTATACCAACTTCGCAAATCTCCTTGAAATCCTACATATCTGACATTCTGGAATGGTCCATATGTTTTGATAAACTCTTTCATATCATCACATAACCTCCCGACAATAATTAATGGAATATTATTAATATTTGCCTTTCTCCAAGCTAAAAGGAGTCTATGTGTGCCTTTTATAAAGCTATGAAATGCTGTCGATATAAATGCTTTCCTCCCCCCCCTATTAGGAATAGTTCGAATCGGAAAATCTGTGCCTGTTAAATATATTGTTTTGAACTTGTTCATATCATATCCTGCATCAATATATGTTTTTTTTGACACCTCACTAATTGTAATTATCCAATCTGCATTTTCCAATCCTGTTTTACAAATATTTTTATATCTTGAGTCGCCGTATATATATCTCCTTTTAATTTTAAATTTATCATATTCCCTTATTATTTTTTGATATTCCCTTTCGGGTTCCGAATTTCCTGCTTCTACAACAACGATTTTCCCCGCTGATTTTGCGTTTAAAATCATTTTCTGATTAAGAACTGAACAAAAAATAATAG
>OFGX01001460.1_pt1 | contig 14047 bp, 19 predicted proteins | sample 1521831 | NCBI WGS metagenome assembly OFGX01 (sample SAMEA3504080, study PRJEB24116) | mouse gut metagenome | biome: mouse gut; feature: mouse-associated habitat; material: faeces | place: Denmark | collected 2011
CTTCTCTTTTTTTCTTTTTAAAGATTTATTTATTTATTTCATGTATGTGGGTACACTGTCACTCTCTTCAGATACACCAGAAGAGGATATCAGATCCTAATACAAATGGTTGTGAACCATCATTCGGTTGCTGAACTTGAACTCAGAACCTCTTGCAGAACTGTCAGTGCTCCCACCCACTGAGCCATATCTCCAGCCTAACTAATTTTTAAAAAAGATTTTTTGGTTACCTTTGTTATATACACAGGGACACATACACGCATATACGCATACACACACATGCTGCACATAATATACCTACACACAGAAACATACATGCACACATGCACACCACACTGCTAATACACATGCAAACATACACTGTACACACTGCACATACACATGAAAGTGCACACATATATACTACACACATATGAGCATGCATACACAGTACGCAGGCCACACACACACACACACACACACAAGTGCAGGTAGCTGCAGAGGACAGGAGAGGGCCTTGTGCTTTGAAGCTAGCTCTAAGTGTCCAGCTCCAGTATTTTTCTTTTCTTTTTTTTTTTAAACTTTGTAAGTATTTATCATTGCTCATCCTGTGTGACATTTAGAGCTATATCACAGTTTTAGTGAGGTTGCCAAGGATATGTTGCCAGTTTATATACATTCCTGCATATTAAGAAGTGATTTAGAGGCTTGGGGAGGCAGCTCAGTAATTAAAAACACTCTGCTGCCCTTGTGGAGGACCAGATTGAATTCCCAGGACTCACATGGTGGATCAGAACTGAAACTCCAATTCCAGGAAGTACAATGTCCTCTTCTGACCTCTGTGGGCACCAGGCATGTATGTGATGGGGCACAGATACACATGTAGGCGAAAACACCCTTATACAAAAAAATAATATGTTTTCAATAAAATAAGAAAAATGTTTAAAAGGAAAGTAGTAACTCAGGCTGGGAATGTGCTAGCCTGGTACCACAAACCTTGCATTCAGAGCTCAGACCCATGTCACACGTTGAGGAGGTACACGCTTTTAGTCCCCTCAGCATTTGTGAGGTGGAAGCAGAGGGATTAAACAGTCAGGCTCATCCTCTGTAACATAGTCAGTTTGAGGAAGACCAGCCTGAGCTACATGAGACCCTCTCTTGAAACACAAGGAGGCAAAAAATGACTGAGGGCCAGGATTCTGGGGTCACTGCCCCCAGCCTTAACTTACAAAGTGCCAGCTGTGTGCAGTCTGTGGCGCTCAGAACCCACCTCACAGCTAATAATGCAGTTGCTCCTGAGCATCACGAAGAGACACCAGGCACTTTTCCAAATGCTTTATAAATAAAAATTTGTATTTAACCCTCCACCACTTGAAGCAAGGATGCTTTTTGCCAGCCACATTTTAAAGAGAGGAACTAGGAGCTGGAGAGATGGATTGGTGGTTAAGAGCACTGGCTGCTCTTCAGGGAACCAAAGGTTGTTCTCAGGTACCCACATAGTGGCTCATGACCACCAACTATTACTGCAGTTCCTAGGGAACTGATGCTCTCTTTCAGCCTCTGTGAGTCCCAGGCACGCATATGGTACACTGACTTATATGCAAAGAAACATCACACATAAATAAAAACGAAGTATTTTTGTTTTGTTTTTTGAGACATGATTTCTCTGTGTAGTCCTGACTGTCCAGGAATTCACCCTGTATACCAGGATGGACTTGAACTCAAAGATGCACCCTCCACCTGAGCACTGGGATTAAAGACGTGCACCACCAAGGTCAGCTTTACCCCTCAGTTTCATCATCTGTAAACAGAAGAATTCCAATGCCCTTCCTAAGGCTTGGGCATATTTGTTTGTCTATATGAGTTGAAGAGCTTAAATTCACTCTTGAAGACTGCGGATGTTGCTCAGTGGTAGAGCACCTGTATCCCATGCATAAGGCTGTGGGTTGCAAGCTCCACCCCAAGCCCCACCCTCAGTAATAATAATTAAAATAAAAACAAAATAAAAACATCATCCAAAGGATTAAAGCAGTGCTTGACTCAGAGTCTTGTATGGAATGTCTGCTGTTTCCATGTAAACTGTGGAATCATATGTAGCATGTTTAAAAATATGTTTTCATGACGAAGCAAGATGGTTTGGTGGGTAAAGGCACCTACTCCCCAGCATGATCCCTGATCCCAGGAGGAAGGAAAAAATGGCCTCCTGTAAGCTGTGTTCCCCCTCCACAAATAGATTTTTAAAAATTCAGTTATTTTTAGACTTAGAGAAGTATTTTTTATGTCTTATAAAAATTTTAAAAATTTAAATGCACATCAATTACAAACTTTAATAGAATTTTCTAAAACTAATAATAGATTTAAACCAATAGGGCCTAAACATTATTTTCCTAAGTATGAACAAATAGACTATATGTTTAAAGTTAATAAAAATCCTGATTATTTTAATAACTTACCTATGCAAACAAATCAAAAGATAATTAAAAAAGTAGTAGAAAGCTTTTATGGTTGGCTTGAATTGTCTAAAAAATATAATATCGACCATAGCAAATTTAAAGGAAGACCAAGAATTCCTGGTTATGTAAAAACAGATAAAGTAAGTTTTGGTATTACTAATCAAGATGCCAAAGTTTATAAAGTAAAAGTAGATAAAGATAATATTCTTTATGAACTGAAACTTCCTAAAACCAAAAAGAGATTAACTCTTTTAAAGAAAAATATAAGTGATAGCCATACTTTTGTAGATGATGCTTTATATCAAGTAGAAGTTATTCCTTTTTATGATGTCTATAAAATAAATGTAACTTTTAAAACAAAAAAAGAACCTATTAATTTAGACAAATCTCATATATTAGCATTAGATCCTGGTATAAATAATTTTTTAACTTCAAGTAATAACGTAGGTCTTGAACCTTTTATTATTAATGGGAAAACTATGAAATCAGTAAATGTTTATGCTAGTAAAAAAATTGCCGAAATTAGTTTAATAGAAAGACATCACCTAAAGTACAAAGGTTATGGATGAAAAGAAATAATTATTTTAGGGATATGGGAAATAAAATAGCCTATTTTATAATGGATTATTGTATTAAAAATAACATAGGAACTGTTGTTATAGGGAAAAATAGTAATTGGAAAAATGAATCTAATATAGGTAAAATTAGTAATCAAAAATTTTGTTTTATACCTCATAGTACTATTTTTCAAAAAATAAAAGAAAAATGTGAAAGTGTAGGTATCACTTATATAGAAAGAGAAGAATCATATACTAGTAAAGCATCTTTTTTAGATAAAGACAATATCCCTATCTATGAAGAAGGAAGTTTCACAAAATATAACTTTAGTGGAAAGAGGGTAGAAAGAGGCCTTTATAAAACTAAAAAAGGCATTTTAATAAATGCCGATGTTAATGGTGCCTCTAATATTTTAAGAAAAGAATTTAAAGATGCGTTTAAAGATATAAAAGACTTTTCATATTTATATAAAACAGTAAGAAGAATAACTATTACATAGTGCATATTACATAATAAAAAAGTAATTTGGATAACACCAAATATGGTGGCATGGATCACGCCAAGTATAGCCTACTTTGTTAGATAGGGTTGTATCTTAAAAACAAAGGGTACTTATGTACATAATGGCAAGTACAAATCCTCATTTTTAATTATTAATTAAAGTATTTGTAAAGCAAAAAAGAGAAACCCCAACCTTTTTGCTTTGCAAATTGGTTGGGGAGGTTCATTGTTATGGAAAAGGTAGAAATGCAAATGCAAATTCTTTCTGCCTTGGGTATAATTAGTGGGCATAAGAAAGGAGATTATATATGATTATAACAACAACTCAAAGTATTACAGGAAAAGATTTTAAAGAAATTACAGTTGTTAAAGGTACTGGTTGTGCTGTTAAATACGAAAGAGGTTATCTGTCAGATTTTCACAAAGATATAGAATCTGCAAGAGAGGCATGTTTTCAAAAAATGGCAGAACAAGCTTTAAAATATAACGCAGACGGAATTATTGATGTAAAATATGAAATACAAGAAGTAAGTAATGCTATTATTTTCTTTGTTTATGGAACAGCTGTAAAGTTTATTGATGCTTATGTGGTTTCTAAAAAATAATATTACATAGAAAGTAGGGGTTGTTATGGATATATTAATGTCTATTCATAAAGTATGGATAGAAAAAATATTTAATAAAGAGAAAATTTTGGAGTTTAGAAAAAGCATAGGAAAGAATTTTAAAATTGGAGATACTGTTTATTTATATGAAACATCTAAAAATGGTGGTTCTAAGAAAGTTGTTGGAGAGTTTACGATAAAAGATATTGTAAAGTTAAATAAAAAATCAAAAATTGCAACATACGATCTTTTACCTTATTATTGTTTGAATATTATAAAAGATGAGGAGGCTTTTGAAGCAGTTGATAAGATTTTTAACATTACATTAAAAAACTATAACGATGCTATAAAACTTTCTTATATTTTTAATCCTCATTTTATTGAATATTTAAGAGATACAAATAATTTTCCTGATTTATCAAAATTCAGTAGAGATGAGCTTAATATTTATTTAAAAAATCAAGAAAAATCATCTAAACTTGTAAAAGATTGTGATAACTGGTTGTTTAATATTGGTTTTTATAATGAATATTGGGAATGTTATTATAAATATTATTTAGAAATAGATAATGTAAAAAAATATGATATTCCTTTAGATTTGTCTAATTTTAAAAATCAAAAGGGAGAAATTATTTTAAAAGCTTCTCAAAGTTGGTGTTATTGTGAGAAATGTTAATTTTGCTGTATTTTTTGTTTTGTTTTTCTTTAATGAATAAGAACTAATTAAGATAATTTAAAAACAATTATACAGAAATTGCGCCATTTTTTACATATAATATACTGTTTTATAGCTATATAAATTACAGGCATCATATGTATAAAAAATTAAGCAAAATAAAAAGAAGTGGGGCTCCACTTCTTTTTATTGTTTTATATATTTTGTTTTACAAACCATACTTTATCAAGTATTGCTTGTTTGTTTTTTTGAGATTCAAATATTTTATCATAAAGTAAATCTTTCTCCATTCTTTTATTACATTTATCACACAATGTACTAAAAGATAAGGGTGAAATAATTTCTCCACAACAATCACATTGGATTCCCTTACAAAAAATTTCAGAAAACTCTTTTTGTCTGATAATAATTCCTGTTCCAACATGTATACATCCTGTTTCTGAAAGTGTGGGTTCTTCTCCTATTTGTTTTATTCCTTTAATTTCTCTATCAAAAATTAAATCATCACTTAAATCCACATCTTTATTTGTAATGCTTTTGGGTTTTATAGGATTTTCTTTAGTGATATAAGGATTTCTAAATGGTTTTTCTTTTTTAGATAAGCGATGAAATATGTTCTTCATTTGGTTGAATCCTTTCTAATTCTTTCATGATTTCTTCAAAACTTACAGGAGTTTCTACACTTTTTACAACATTTTTCTTACCAGATAATTGTACAAACTTATCAAGAGTAAGATCGCAATATTCATCAACCCAATCTCCAATAACATAAAATTTATCATTAAGCATTCTCTTAGTAGGTCTGGCAAACCTATCTTTTGATACTTCTGTTATTTGAAATGTTCCAAAAAGAATAGGATCTTTATCTTTCCTTTTGATTTCTTTTTCTCTTTGATAATTTTTAGTTACAGTTCCAGAATAATCAGTAAAAAGAACATAAAATTTATCATAAATTTTCTTTGTCCTTTTTATTTTCACCTGAATTTCAGTGGGAATTCTTCGTGGATAATCAGAAAGTTCAATAAGCTTTATTGAAGATTCTTCAATATCTCTTCTTTTTAAAAACTCATCAATATCATCACGAAAAATGAATTGATTTATTCCCTCTTTTAGGGCTTTTCTTTCTTTATCTACACAAGACATAAGAAAAGCTAACTTATCAAGAGCTGCAGTTTGGCCTGTTTGAATAAATTCTGATGCCATTATTTGCATGTTTTTCACATATTTATTAAGTTCCTCATCTGAAATAGTGTGTTTATTTGCTTTTAGCTCCTTGAAAATTTTATCAGGGCTATCCTTCTTTACGAATTTTTTTAAAAAATCAAACATAATCTTTCCTCCTTTTATTTAAGATGTTATACCAACAAGTGACTTAAATGACATAAGCTTTTCATCAATAAAAGCATATTCGTCTTCAATTAGTTTCTCTAATTTTTCTTTGTATTCTGAAAGGTTTGCTTTTGTAATAGCAGTCCCTTGATAATACACTGGTCCTGAAATAAAATTTCCTTTAAAATCAAGAATTTTAGAATAGATTTTATAATGAAATTGCAAATAATATAAAACTTCTTCTATACTATCTACAAATTCACTAAAAAGATTATCTTGTTCATAAGGAATAGTCTCAGGATTAAATTCGAATCCAGAATTATTTAAATCATAAATAAATTCTTCAAATTCTTTTTGATTCATATACGCTTTCCGTGGTACTTTTCTCATAAAATTTCGCCTCCTTTTCTCTATAATAGTATTACTTATATAATCATTATATCAAAAATATTTTATAAATAAAAATAAGGAAAGTTTTAACTTTCCTTATAATGTATCAGCACCTTCAATATATACACAAAAAACAGAATCTTCATGAATTTTATTGATAGATGGTTCTAAAAACTTAATAAATCCTGTTTCTACATTTACAATTTCAATTAATTTAGAAGGATAATATCCATCCCAACCATCTCTATATCCAAAATTAGAACCTTTTTGTATTAAATCTAATCTATATTGAATCTTTTTTTGTTGTTCTTTGTATAAATATTTAAGTTTTGCTATTTCTGTTCTTGTAATAATTTTACATGTAGATGAACTTTGTGCATCAAATAATTCCATAAAAACCTCCTTTTTTAAAAACCCACCTAAACAATTTGTCTAGGTGGGTAAAATTTAAAGTTTAAAGAGTAATTCCAGCAGCTTCAAGTGCAAGCTGCATAGCAGTTTTTATAGGCTCTTCTTCCACCTTTTCCACTGGTTTAGGTGGTTCTGGACGTTTAGTACCTTTCCTACAATATTCGCATCTGTGTGGAACTTTAAGATTTTTCTTTAAATACCAGTCAATTTCTTTTCTGGAAAGAACAAATTCTTCTCCACATTGTTTGCAAACTTGTTTATAGCAAGGCATATATTCGTCCATACTTGAACAAACAGCCTCATCTCGAAGATCTGCAAGTTCTTTAAGGGAAGAAATCTCTCCAAACAGATTATAGTCATATTCCACACTGCCTTTACGAAGAAATGTATTAATTTCGTCCCACGCAATAATAGAATTGACATATTCTGCATCTTCTCCTCGTTCCCATCTTTCAGAAAGTGAAAGGCTATTAAGAATAACATTACACTTCATCCAAACAGGAAATCCTTCGACAAATTCCTGGCAGGAATCATCAAGAAGCTTTCTTGCAGAAAGAATCACTTCTTCCTCAGGAGTTGTAGCTACGGGCTTATCTTTTAACCAATTCATACTGCCACCTCCTCTGCAACCTTAATTCTATAATCTTTACAGTGACTCTTCGGGCTAAGAAGTCCTACTAAGTCTCCTACATAGAAATCCTCAGAGGGATAAACTCCCTTATGTTCTTCAAGAAGTGGCATAAGCTTGAGCTTATATCCATCTTTTGGCATCCTGAGATATTCAGGAACAAACTGATAGTCAACCCAGTCAAAATCTTCTTCTTTATCACGATTACTTCTAACAGAAAGTCCGATAGAAAACGCTCCAAAATTAATGCGCTCCAACTTTTTTGTATGGATACTAACATTTAAGCTGTCCATTCCATACTTTTCCAAAGTGTGGCACAGGTCATCAGGAGAAGCTTTTCCTGAATTAACTTTTTTAACCAGTTCTAAAGGAGTGCAAGCCAGAAAATCATCAAGATTGATCCTTTCCTTATTCCAGGTAAAGAACCTTCTTCCATATTCATCAAATCTTACAGTGCGGTTTCTCTCGATATGCTTTCCGTTAATAGTTTCCCAAAAACTAACAGTGCCAGCAACGCCTTTGGTCTTATCTTCCATGATATCGTTAAAAAATGTTCTTAAAATTCCACTTTTCTTTGTTTCAAAACTATAATTTGACATAATTTTCTCCTTTTCTCTTTTTATTTTTTGTTAATTAGTCAAAGTCGTAGTCATCAAAGTCGTAATCATAATCACAGTAATCATCACAATCTCCAGATTCTTTGACTCTATCATAATATTCTTTGATTTCGTCTCCCAATAATCCATTTTCGATCAAAGGATAGAGATCATCGAATACTTCGTCTCCGCAGGTAAAGAAAAATGCCTCTTTTCCTGCATTTTCAATACCGTTTCTGATTGCGGCAAGATTTATGTGAACCTTTACTTCCTTTTTAGATTCGCAATAATCTGCATCGTAATAAAGTGTCTCAATGATTTCATCCTTGGTAAGATCGAAATCATCAGCATCCAAAATATCACAAACACTTCTTGTAAGATCGCTGTGAAGTGAACGAATGCTGGATTTGATCCAATCAGGATAATCCATATCATAAATGTCTACGCAATAATAAATCTGATTGCAAACATCAAACATTGCAGATACACCTTCTCTAATCTTAGACATTTTCTCTTCTTCGGTAAAAGGCATATGGTAAAATGTCCTATATGAAGACTTATCTTTATTCTTCATGCGGGTCACCTTTCCATCAAAACCAACAAGTTCATAACACACATCGTTTTCCTTGATGGTCATCTTGTCACCTGTGATACTGACTTCGTAACCCGCCAGAATAGGAATACAATTCGTGCGATATTTATCAGAAATCGCAAGAAGAACACGATTATACTGATGCATATCATCGTGAAAAAGCCTTTCTCCTTTCTTGATTTTTTCACGAATTTCCTTATGGATGTGATGCTCTTCACACCTGGCCATAAGAGGCACAAAAGTTTCTCTTTCTTCATAAATAGGCATTTTAAAAGTTTCATCGCCAAAAGACTCTTCTTTTATACCTACTTTGTGTTGGCGAAGTCCTACATACTCCTTCGTTTCCTTCCGAAGAAATGTGTTGATCTTTCCCATAACTGCAGCTGCGTTTTTTGTTGTTACTCTTACTCTCATTTTTTTAATCTCCTTTTCTCTTTTTTTGTTTTATGTAAGTTTACTTGTTCTTTTATTATATAAAAATTTTTTATTTTAATCAATAAAAGCAATCCCTTTTGGGATTGCTTTAAAAGTTAAAGAGCTTCTGCACGCCAATCATATATGCCATTTAAAGTCATAAAATAGGCTTTAGATTTAGCCGCTTCTTTAGAGAAATGTTTAGCTTCATTAGGATAAAAGCTAATCCCATGTTCCGAAGCATATATTCTCCCAGAACCCGTATCGCAAAATACAATCCAGTTTTTAGAAGTTTCTGCTGATATTTCAGGATTTTTATCTTCTTCTAGAAAAGTACAATTATAGCCATTATCAGTAATCTGATATGCAATAATTTTTCCATCATAAGCCATTTCTTTTGCATCTTCAATAGAAACCACTTCTCTTGTAACTTGTTTTAACATAATCTCTCTCCTTTACTTTTGCTCTTCGTTTATGTACTTATCTTTATAGTCTTCAAGGTTAAGTACATCTTTACTTATAACATCTTCGATATAAAGAGTTCCTTTTGCGCCATTAATCATCATAAGGCTATTTACAGTATCTTTGAAACAAACATTGTAAACAGGTTTTCCTTTTGCATAAGCATAACCTGTCTCCCATGCAGTACCACTATCACTATCCATACCATAATTAATAGCGACGACGATATCGCATTTGTCAATTTCTTCAACATCTCCATTAAAAATCATTTTTCCCCATTTTTTATTAGAGATACTCCAACTATCAGGAATAACAAATTCATATGGAGCAAATACGCTATAGCCTGAGCTTCTAAGCTTCCATAAAACTGTTTCCATATTTTTTCTTTGAGTCTCATCAAAAAATGGTGAGGCTAAATAAATTTTTTGTTTCATGTGTTTTCCTTTTCCCCTTTCAAATATATATTGTTTTACTTATAAATTTATTATACTTTATTTTTAAGTTAAATTCCATAATACAATTTAAATATTATCATATAAAAAAGGACTAAGATTTCTCTTAGTCCTTAAAAATTACCTTGTAATAAATCTCATAGCTTTGGGATAATTGCCTTGAAAATATCTCTGAAATGATTTCATCTTATTTTTATCAATACAACTCAAAAGTACAAGTTCTTTTGCAACTTCTTCATTTGCCATATTAAGACTTCCCATATTCATATGTGGGCAATACATTCCATATTTACAATGGAAATGTTCTTCGCACATTAATCGAAGCCAAGGATCTTTTTTCATCTTTTCTTCTGCTGCCTTTTTCTGTTCATTTGTTGCCAATCTTGTTTCTTGTTGTAAAAGACTTATTAAATATCTTACCTGAATAAGTCTATTATTTGCTTTATTTTTATCATGGCATATCATGCAAATTGTAGTATTCATCATATTGCTTCCCTCGCTATTTTCAAAATCTCACTTGAAATATCATCAATACTGCGAACTTTTTCATTATTTACACAATTAACAATATTCCAACCATACTCCTTAGCAATATACATTGCATTATAATATGATTCTAAAAGATAGTCTTTGTTTTTTTCATGAATATCTTTTTTATCTTCACCAGTAATTTTATTTTTTCTTTCAGCCATAAGACGCATACCATATTCTACAGGCATATTAAGAAAAATTGTAGCATCAGGTTTAGGCAAATGATAAACTCCAAATTCAAAATCATAAAGCCAAGAAAGAAAAATCTTTTTTTCTTTTAAATCTTTAATCTTTGAAGCCTGATGAATCATGTTGCTGGTAGTATATCTATCAGCAATAACAATATATCCTTCATCAATATATTTCTTCCAATTTGTAACATAGCTAATATATCTATCAGCAGCATAAAATGTAGAAATAGCATAAGGATCAAGCATATCAGGGTCTTCTCCTAATTCTCCATTAAGATACATTTTAACAAGTGCAGATGAATCGCTATCATAATCAGGAAAGGATATCTTCATTACCTTATGTCCTAATTTTTTTAAACTTTCATATAGCTTTTCTACCTGTGTTTGTTTTCCACTTGAATCCACACCATCAACTACAATTAGTTTTCCTTCCATATTTTCCCTCCTTCTTTTATTTTAAAAGTTCTCTAACTTCCATTAAGATTCGTCCTAAATTGTTTTGTCCAACCCCATCACAAACACCCCAACATCTATCATTCCATGTATTGCCTTCAATAAGTTCAGCATCTTTTGTTGCTAAAAGTTTTTCTTTAAGATTGGGATTAATAAATTTTAATATTACAATTTCTTTCATAACATCAAATTTTACATCTTCCCAATCAGAACGAAGCAAAACCTTTCTTCCTGCTCTTTTAGCCTGTCCTGGAGTTGCTAGTTTTGCTATTGCTTGTCTTTTTGCTAAATCAAGCGTCTTAGCTGCCTGAAATGCATGTTCGTTTGTTGGATACTTGATACCATCATAGGTAATTTCCTGAGAATAAAAGTTACTTAAAAAATCATATTCTCCTGAGAATGAATCTATTTTTGCCATAATTATCTCCCTTCTTTAAAATCTAACATATTAAATTTTCCTGGTTTCTTTTTAAGACCAAGGCCATATTCAACAATACTAGCCTTTCCAGGTTGTCCCATTTTTTCCAAATACATATCATCCCTTGTAAAGAAAAGAATAGCACCACCAATTAAATCTGCACATTGTATAAATCTTGATTCGCTAAGTGGAGCTTGATTTACATTAATATCTATCCTTTTATTGGCTGCTTCTTGAAGTCTCTTCATTCTGCTAAAACTATTATTTTCACTTGATTGAACAAAAACTCTAATTTCATAATCAGGATAATCTTTTGAAATTTCCTCAATTAGTTGAATATATGCTGGCATTATTTTTTTTGCTCTAAAATTACGAATTTTTATCGCATAAAAAGATACTAAATCATCTTTATTAAGAGCTGCCAAAACATTCATATAGATATTTTGTTCTTTAGGGCTTACTTTTGTCCATTTAATAATTCGCTTATCTGGGTCAACTCCACCTTCTTCTAAAGCTTCTTTTATAGATAGTTTTACTTCTTTTCTATGATCAAATGGAACAACAATAGCACTTACAATAGCTGTATGTTGTGTTTTGCTTTTAACTGTTCCTGATTCGCTGATATGTATTGTTATTATGTTTTTTTGTGTACTCATGTTACAATTACCTCCTTGAGTTTTCTGCTTTTGATTATATCACATAACAGAAAAACAATCAAGATAGATAATAAAAGGGAGAGCTGTAATCTGCTCCCCCTTAAAAATTATTCTACATGGATTGTATATTCAGCAATCTGTCCAGTATGCTTTCCACGAATAAATAATTGAGCAGCCTTTTGTGCTCCTAAGAAACCTTCTTCACAGTGCCAAGCATCGGTCCCTGTTGGTGAGGAAAGGTAACGAAGAATTACGCCATTTTCCTCATATGTACGAAGGCTATGATAATGTCCAAGGAAAAATTCATGATTCCTTGTCTGTCCCCATTCTACAGGTCTTTCAACAGGCATCATAGAAGAAATTCTTTTACCTTCCTTATCTCCATGTCCAAATCCAAAAAGATTGGTTCCATACTGTAAGTATTTTCTTGGAGATGCTCCTGTATCAATATTTACCAGAGGATCATTATAGAACCTTGCATCAAGTAAAGATGCAGCATAATAACTCGTCTGTGTATCATGATTGGAACGCACATAGAAAGTTTCTACTGGAGCAATGGCCTTAAGCTTATCAATAGCTTCAACAAGCATCTTTGTGCCATAGTCCCACATCTTCTGCCAACGAACATCGGTATCTTGTCTTGTTCCTGCTGTTGTGGTAACAGCAATGGTGTCAAAGTGGAAAAAGTCCTGACTCCAGAAGAAAATAATTTTTTCAATTCCTTCTTCTTTCTTCAAGCGTTCAATACCACTATTGACAATATGGTTAAATCTTTTGACTGCTATCTTATGGTCATAAGACTCTCCGCATTCAGGAGCCCATGCAAGCTTTCCAAGGTGAAGGTCTGCAATACTTAGAATCGCAATCTTATCACCTTCTAGAGTAATTGTTGTTTTTGCTGTTAGAAGTTTCTCCTTTTCATCAACAATCTCCCTAAGAACACTTTGAACTGTCTCCATATTAATTTCATCAGGACCAAGAGGACGAACATTGGCGTTTAGACGGAAAGAACAAAGATCAATTACTCCTCCATCATCTTTAGTTTGTGCCTGCCATGTACCTCTACGACAACTTGAAGAAACAAGCTTAAAACGCTCAGGATCATAGCCAAGAATACGCATGATTTTTTCATCTGTCATATTTGTAGCATCCTCAAGAGTAAGAATATCTACAGTCTTACTTCTTGAGCCATCCTTATTTCTTTTTTCTTCAAGCGTTTCAGAGGCCACAACCTCAGACTCTGACTCTTCATTACTGTCTTCATCATAGATATGTGCAGTTGTTGCCTGCTTTTCTTTCTTTACAGAAGGTTCTTCTGTTGTAACTGCCGCCTTTTCATAAGCAGCAATCATATTTTGGATGTATTCTGAACGAAATAAATCCTGTAACTTCTTCTTAGGATTCTTACACCCCTTAAAAATGTCTTTATGTACTGATTCCACCTTTTCGACGATTTTACCCCACTGAATCTTTCCATTCTTTCTTTCAGTCTGGCAATATGCCTCTACTACGGTTTCTTTCCAATTTTTGATTTTTGATTTGTTCATTAACAAAATCCTCCTTTTCTCTCTTTATTCTTGAAGTACTTATCAATAGTAAAAATAAGCATCAATACAAAAGTATTAATGCTTAACCACTGACTTTATCTACACTTCTATTAAAATTATACATTATCAAAGTAAAAGAATCAAATATCGTTAGTGAACTACTCCCACTTAAAGAAGTGGGAGCTTCTTGCTTCATAAAAAACAG
>OFGX01001466.1_pt1 | contig 14015 bp, 16 predicted proteins | sample 1521831 | NCBI WGS metagenome assembly OFGX01 (sample SAMEA3504080, study PRJEB24116) | mouse gut metagenome | biome: mouse gut; feature: mouse-associated habitat; material: faeces | place: Denmark | collected 2011
TTATTCAGGATGGGTTGTATCAAAGTGATTTTGATAAATTATTGTTGGGAATTGAAAATGGAGGGTAGGAAGATTTTAGTTTTGAAAACAACTTAGCAATAACTTCCCATCAATTTTTACTATACTTAGCAATTATTTTCCATCACCCTAACGAAGTTATGCGGGGTTGCGGACTTTTGGCCTCTAAAAAGTGAAAAAAGTTCGTGACAATTACTTGACATCAACGGGCTGGGGCGTGCTGTGTCTGAGGGACAGTTTGCCAGGGTGAAAAGTAAAATGATAATTTGCTGAATGTGATATAAGTACAATTATTTTTTACAATTTGGAGTTAAGTTATTCAACAAATAATGTCATTATTTGTCGAATCAGACTGTAGACAAAGCCCCACTTTTGCATGATTTTGCTATTATTAGAACCGCTTTTCTGCTATAATAAATAACAGAAGGGCGGTGTTTTTTATGATGACGAAAAATGCAGATAAGAAAAGAGAACAGATGCTGATGTTCTGCATGGATGACATAGTACCCCAGAATCACATGCTTCGATGGATTGATAAAGCCATTGATTGGAACTTTATTTATGACTTAGTAGAAGAAAAATATTATCCTGATAACGGACGACCCAATATGGACCCAGTTATGCTCATAAAAATCCCATTTATATCAGTACCTCTATGGAATAAAAAGCATGCGGCAAACAATGAAAGAGATTGAAGTAAATGTTGCCTATCGCTGGTTTCTGGGATTGGATATGATGGACCCAGTTCCTCATTTCTCCACATTTGGAAAAAACTATACGCGCCGTTTTAAAGACACCGACCTTTTTGAACAGATATTTTCCAGGATTCTTGAAGAGTGCATGAAGTACAAGCTTGTAGATACCAACCAGATATTCGTTGATCCCACGCATGTAAAATCTTGTGCTAATAGTAAAAAAATAATGAGAAAAGTTACCCATGAACAGGCTCTTTGGTATGAAGATGAGTTAAAAAAAGAAATCGAGCAGGATCGCCTGGCTCCAAAGCCGTTTTTAAGGGCATATGGCGTATCTTATTCCTCAGCTTCCACGCCTTTTCTCAGCCCCGGGGAAACAAGCAGGCTGACCGTATCCTTGATGCCACACATATAAGAGATGTCGGCATAGCTCTGGTTGGATGATAAGGTACATGCCACATAATCGTTTATTACCTTTTTCTGCCCTTTGGTTAGGTCAAGATTCTCGTACCGTTTCTCCAGTTCCTTTTCATCCCTGCGGTCATTGAGATAGATTTTGTTTGCCCACGCTAAAGCATCCCTGCTGCGATCCATGAAATTCCCCATGCCTTTCTTAATTAAGTCTTCAATCAGCTTATTCATTTGCGTCTCCTTTCGATGGTTTATTTCACAAATGTACCCGTGTTCTTTTTTTCACAGACTGTAAAAGGGCGATAAAAAAGGCGTAAAAAAACAGACTACCCGGCTGAAAACCAGGCAATCCGTCTGTTAAGTTGAAGAGTAGTAAGCTAATAGTAAAACTGTTTTCTTTTCATCTAAGTATGAAAATTATTGACTATCTCGTTGTTATTTCCAGTATTTCCGAACCCACGCTTCTGCATCGTTTTCTTCAAGTTTATATTTGCCTGCAACTTTTTTTATCGTTTCTGAAACAGGCAAACCTATTTCCTGACACATCTCAATCGCTGAAATCATAGCTGCTTTTTCTGCTGCTTCTTTTCTCTCACTTTCGACATAAGCACGCATTACCTGTTCTTCATCAAACAATGTCATCATCATGTCAATAACCTCCTTTTCCCTGCTCGATAAATACTCTTTCAGAACATCCCTGTCTTTACAGATGTTGATGGTATTGGTAACTGCTTCCCTTGTCCGTCCATACAATTTCACCTGTTCGTCATATACTTTTGTAAAGGTGACATACTGGCTGATAATATCATTGTCCTTGCCATCGTATATCATTTTTACCTTTACATCAATAGCAAATTCCTCCCCATTGAAAAATTCGTTTGAAAGAGATTACTTTCTTCCTTTCATCCCCGCTATTTTAGCGGGGAAATAATCAGGTTATCTTGGTTCCATTATACAAAAAAAACCATCCTATATTCAAGGATGATTCCTCCCTGGTTTACGGTATACAATTCACAAGCATTTATCATAATTCGCCATTTTTTCTTAAACAGGTAATAACACCTGCCTGTATATATTCCGCATTGATGAACAGGCTTTTTCCTCTGGCTTCCTGATGTTCATTCTTCTCCTTATAGTCATAAGTAAAAATAGGAAGCACTGTCGGTAAGATGCTCGGACTAGATGCCCTGTATTCATGGCTTGGAGCATGTCCAGGCATTCCGCCCCGCGGATTTCCCCCACAATAATCCGGTCGGGGCGCATACGCAATGCCGTGCGGATTAAATCCCGGATAGAAATAGCAAGATTGCCTTCCGCACCTTCATTCCTCGTTTCCAGACGGACTAAGTTTGCAATCCCCTGAAGCTGTAATTCTGCCGAATCTTCAATTGTTATGATACGTTCTGTTTTCGGGATAAATTCAGAAAGGGCATTCAGAAATGTTGTTTTCCCTGACCCGGTCCCCCCAGAAATAAAGATATTGTAGCCAGCCTTTACCAGCATGTCTAAAAAATCAGCGCATTCCCTGCTGATGGATTCCTGTGCAACCATCTGCTCCATTAAGATTGGATGCTTAGGGAATTTTCGGATAGATACCACAGGCCCGTCCAAAGCCACTGGCGGCAGCACCACATTGACACGGGAACCATCTTCCAGCCTGGCATCTGCAATGGGCTTTGCTTCGTTCACCATACGGTTGTGGTTCCCCACCATCTGCTGGATAATATCCTCCAGCTTTTCCCTGGAAGAAAAGCTTTTTTCCCATTCCACTACTTCCCCCGCCCTCTCATAAAAGATATGCTCCTCGCCGTTTACCATGATTTCTGTAATGTCGTCCTCATTTAACAATTCCTGCAGCACATCCAGTTTCCGCAGGGAATGGAACACCTGCATCCTTAATTCCTTCCTCCAGTTCAGGGGAATTGTCCGCTCCCTCGCCTCTTTGCAGATTTCCTCGTCAATTACCGCAAGGATTTCCTCATCCTCATGTTCCCTGCCCATATCAAGCTGCCCTAATACACGTTTCCTAATCTGTTCCAATTTGTACCCCCAATAATTCTCTTACGTAATCCCCCAGTTCTCCCCATACCCACTGCTGCATCTGTTCCCCCTGGCATTCCACTGCCATTCTGGGTAAGGTGAGGTAACATAGTTTCCCTTCCAGCTTCTGGTCCTTTTGCCTGCCCATCATCTGCTTAAAGTGCGCCAAAGCATGTCCGCCCAGCCCTGCATGTCCGCCCAGCACGTACATCTTGCTGCACATGCCCAGCAATTCCAGAAATCCCGGAACCATCATGCCAAAATCCAGGACAATAACGCCATACCCGCCTTTTTCCGCCAAAAGCCGGACAAAACGCGTATAATCCTGCCCCGATACCTGCCCTAAGCAAAGGCTGTCCTCCGATGGCGGGATATAGTCCACCCCCTCCAATACATAGGCCGCGCTCCTGATGCAGTCCTCTACGTTCTTCCCTTCCCCAGTAAGGCACAGGTACATCACATCCAGCAAATCCCGCTGGTAGCTTTCCTGCAGCCAACTGGAAAACCCGGCGCATTCCTTGAAGCTTACGTAAAGCACCCGTTCCTTCCTGCCCAGTGTCTGGGCAAGCGTCAGGGCAAAGGGCGTCTGCAGAATGCTGTGTCCAGGCGAGTATATCCCCAGAACTTCTTTCCCGGAACCTGTGATTTCCTGTGTTTCCTGTCCGTATTTCCGGTAATACAGGAAAATCTCTCTGACAATATCCGGCGCTGCCTGATATTTCTCTATGGCGGGCAGCTTCTTTACTGCTTCCGGCACTTTTGTCTCCTGCTCCGGGTCATGGAGATATATCCACACCGTATCTCCCTGCAGGTTTTCCGGTTCTTCCTCCCCTTCTTCTTTCCCCGGTTCTTTTATCTGTTCCAGAATCCGCACATCTTCCCAAAATCCGGTGCCCAGAAGCACAATCTCCGTCTTTTGCTCTTTCCGGAATTCCAGAAACCCTTCCGGTCCGGAAAAACTGCAGCCTCGCAGTCTTTCTCCTTTTTCCAGGGAAATCCATTCCCCCAGCTTTTTTCCATATGCCTGATCCGTATCACAGACGGCAACTGAAATTTTTTTCAATAAGCCACCTCCAAAGCAATGATAAATCCAATCCATATTGCTGCTGAAAAATGAATGATATGCTGTTTTCCCCTGTATTCTGCGGGATATTCTTCCAGTTTTCCCTCTGCAATGCACCGGCGTACATATGTGCCGAACCTGCTCAGTCCGGGAACCAGTTCATGATAATACAGAAGTCTGCAAAGGGACATTCCTGCGCCAGCCAGAAAAGATACTGCCAGGGTTGCCATAAGAATTTTTAAACTCCATATTCCACCTATTACGGAAAACAGTTTGATGTCGCCTGCCCCAAGGGCATGCATAAGAAATAAAAGATAACATAAGATAACCGGTAAAGATACGTTTAAAAGAAAAACGATAATTCCTGTCCATCCGGATTCTGCAATCCGAAAAAACAGTCCTGCTGTCAGGCCGCTTACAATCAGCCGGTTACTGATTCTGCCTGTTCGTATGTCCGTCACCACCGCTGCAGTTGTCAGCAACAGGCTGATGACAATTCTGATTCCTCCAATCTACCACCTCTTTCCCTTCTGTCCGTAAGTATAAAGCGGACGATTTCTTAGGATTATAAACCAGCTTCCGGCTCCTGTAAAGTAGATTGGAGAAACTTTTTTATTTTTGTCAGAATGTTACAATAAACGATAGAAAAAAAGTCCGTAAATCAACGCAAACCCGCTGATACCAAGGGTTCCGACTGTCAAAACCGTTACCGGATTAATGCCCGGTGCCACTGCAATCCCCTGGCTTTTTAAAATTTCATTCACCACGCAGATGCCCAGAGCCCCTGCAAATGCACGAAGCACAAAGGTGGAAATCATCCCTGCTTTCTGCTTCATATTTCCCATCAGCAGTACCACCAGACAAATCAGACCGATAGCTGCAATTCCATAATATTTTTCCATGGCTGTCCCTTTCTCTGAACCAGAATTCTCCTGATATTATTTATATACTTTCTGGAAAAATTTATGACTTTTTTGTATAGAGCCGGAACTTTTTGCTTATACTTTAAGTAAGAAAACGGTATCCTCCAAGTTTTTGGAGAATCGTTACAGAAAAGGAAAGGGACGCATATGTTTCAAATTTCAAAAAAGCGAATCGCTCATACAACTGCTTACTCTTTACTTTTAGATGACCTGGAGCAGGCCAGATATGATCTGGACCTGGCCTACAATAACTTTGAAAACGCCATGGATCCGGACCTGATTGACTGCTGTATTTATCAGGTAAACGCCATGCAGATGCGTTACAAATTCCTGCTGACCAAGGCCAAACAGTACAATGAGGATTCCTACGCGAAGAATCCTCTTGAACTGTCAGAGCCCTGAACGGTCTCTGTCAGACTTCCTTTCTGATATGTCATACCTGCCACAACCTGCTGGGCATGCTGCATCAGGGGTTCTGAAGAATCCTGCTTTGCCGCCTCCACAAAGCTCTCATAGAGTTCCTTCAGAATCCTCTGTGCATCCTGTATATTCTGAGCTGTATTTTTACATACTGCCAGAGCCAGCAGCCTGCTGACAAACTGATAAATGGGATACAGCTCTCCGGCTATTGGATAAGAGAAATCCAGATCATCCATCAGTCTTCTAACCACCTGCCCGGCTTTTCCCGTTGCCTCCCGAAATTCCTCGTAAGCTCCTTTTTCCTGTGCTGCCAGGGCATCCTCCAGATGGGAAAAAAGTATGTCATATATAATCACAATCATTTCCCCCCGGTTACAGCAGCTTAACCGGCGGGTAAATTCCTGCTTTTTTTCCTGCGTCATCCGTCAGTCCCCCTATTGCATAAGCTGCAGTACCTGCTGAGGAAGGTCATTGGCCTGTGCCAGTACGGAAGTAGCCGCCTGGGTCAGCACATTATATTTGGTGTATTCTGTCATTTCTTCCGCCATATCCAGATCTTCAATACGAGACAAAGCCTGGGTCATATTGAGCTCTGTTCCGTCCAGACTGCTGACCGCATAATCCATACGGTTCTGATAAGCTCCGATACTGGAACGGACCTCACTTACTTTGGCAATGGCTTTGTCAAAGCTGGTAATTGCCCGTCCGGCTCCCGTAATGGTACATACATTTACCTTATCAATATAAAGCGTTCTGGCAGAAACTTCCGGAATACGCACATCCACGGTCTGGTTCTCATTTGCGCCGATCTGAAGCGTCATGGTTCCAATATCGGTAACTTCCAGATTTACCCTTCCATTCGTGTCGGGTGTCACCTCAAATTTCATTTCAAATCCGTTTCTGCTGGTAATGGTCACATAATTTCCGTCGGTGAGTATGGTCCGCTGGCTGTCAAATCCACTGGAAAAAGTTGCCGTATCATCGGGAATCGTAACCTCCACATCTGTTCCCACAGACATGTTATCGCCGGCGGCGATTCCAAGAAATGCTGCAAGATCCGGATTGTCACAGTTAATCTTCATCTCTGTGGAGCTTCCGTATTCGTCTGACAGAAATACCAGATTCCCGCCATTGGCTACCGGTGTGGGTACATATCCTTCATTTTCCGGCGTTCCGGTCTGGTCAGTCATATCTCCCACAACCAGCAGGTTTACCTCCCCAAGTTCCGCAGCTTCCCGCATTTTCTCATATACTTCATCGAAGGTCTGGCCTTCGCTGACCTTCACGTCCACTCCGTTAATGCTTACGGTTCCTTCTTCTGCCGCAGTGATAACAGCTCCTGCCGGAATTTTTCTGGTTCCTGCCACCTGAGCATGGGTGGCATCTGCTCCGATATCAATCACATACTTATTGGGGCTGACCGCATCGGAAATGTCCATTCTGGTAATTCCCCGGTTGTCGGGATAAATTCTCTGGTCCAGTGAACCGTCCAGCAGCTTTTTCTTGTTAAATTCCGTATCTTTGGAAATACGGTCAATTTCATCCCGCAGAGAAGAAATTTCCGCCTGAATCGCCTCCAGATCTTCCGGCGTATAAGTTGCATTATTCGCCGCCTGTACGGACAATTCCCGCATTCTCTGAAGCATGGAATGAACCTCTGTCAGCGCACCGTCTGCCGTATCCAGTACGGATATTCCGTCGGAAGCATTCTGAGACGCCTGATTCAGGCCTCTGATCTGGGTTTTCATCTTACTTGAAATTGCCATTCCTGCCGCGTCATCAGAGGCACGGTTAATTTTAAGGCCTGTAGACAGACGCTCCACAGAAGCTGACAGGCTCCTGTCGGACGCTAATAATCTTTTGTTGGCAATGGTTGCTGACATGTTATGATTGATTTTCATTTTACACACCTCTCCTGTTTTACATTTTCTGTCCCATTTGTTTTACTTCTTCCAGAAAAGTCTTTGCAATGCCGTATAACGTCCCTGTCTGTACCTGCCATGCTTCTTCTGACTGTTCTGCCTTTGTCACTCCCTTTTCCTCCGTGGAAAAACGGGAAAGTTCTACCTGTTCACTGTATATCAGATCCAGTTTCCATGCGCCTTCCCCGCCAGGGCTTATCTGCTCTTGCAGCTCCTCCTGCCGGTTCTTTAATTCTTCTATGGTCCGGTGAGAATCCGATACCACATATCCTTTTACGGAATCCTGCTGCACCTGGAATTTCGCAGCCACCTTCCCCAGTGCGGGTGATTCAAACATAATATCCACCCGGCCCCGTTCTTCTTTCCCACGGACAATCTTAAGCTGTACGTTGGTAAGTTCGTCTGCCACCAGTACCGGAATGGCATAATTTTCTTCTTTGGACATTCTGGTGCCCAGTTCAATCTGCTGCCGCAGGATTTTCATATCCCGGATATCCATGCTGCCCACAGGCTCTGACTTGATCATGGTTTTCATCACATTTTCTGCCATATCCGCCAGTTTTTCCTGCGCTTTTGCCATCTCTTCCGGCGTTTTCACCGCCTCGGCAAAGTCTTCCAGAATTCCTTCTTTTATTTCCTCAAAATCCACTTCTTTATCCAGATTTTTATAATCGAAAAGGGTTTTGAATATTCCGTTTCGATTGTGTATCATCTGGCCGGCCGCCATGATATTATAGGCTGTCATGGGCATATCATGGCCTTTCAGCAGCTGTAATACCTGGTCTTCTGCCTGTCTGGCACTGGAAAATTCCCGCATCTGTTCCTGATACCAGGCTTCTTCCGCCTCCTGATCCACAGGGGCTTCTCTAAGCTGCCATAACAGTTCTTCCGGAGTCATCTGCTCCATGGATCCGTCTGCCATGGCCTGCTGCATGCCTTCCGGGGTTATCTTTCCAAAAGCCTCCCTGGCACAGTCGGTCTGATAAGCAGCCTCAATCTGCTGAGAAATGCTTAATTCCTGGCTCTCAGCCACATCTGCCTCTCCGAAACTGTCATCCACGGATACATTGATACCGGAATTCCGGTGTGTACGCACAGCCGACAACAGATTTTTTATACTAAGTTCTGCTCCCTGGTGAACCAGTGCGCCGATGACTGCTCCGTCTGTTTTATCAATCTGATTCAGCAGCCGGTAAATACCGATGTAGCTGTCCCGTTCCTGGGGACTGATTTCCTGCCGCTGTTCTAATTTCCAGAGATATTTGCTGAATTTTTCTTCTCCGGCATCTTCCATCCGGTTTTTGATTTCCTGAGCCTTGCTGTTTAACTGTTCCACGTTCATTTCCAGAGGATTTACCCCTTCACGGATCATTTCCATAACTACCGACGGAGAAAGGTTCTGAAACAGATTCTGGACTTTCTGATCCGCCGCCTTAATGCCGGCAATGGATTCCTCATTGATTTCCATCTGATTATACGCCAGAATACGCACTGCCCTCCGGTTCTGTTCTGTGGTTTCCAGATCAAGATCCTGTAAAATATCATCCACATTCCGGAATGCCTTCCGGATGGAATCCCCCATATCTGCTCTGGGAGCTGTCCGAAGGGTTTCATACGCCTCTCCTGCCCGCTCCAGTTCTGCCTGTCTTGCAGTTCCTGCCTGGTGCATGGTGGTAACGGTATCTTCCCCTGTCCGTATGGTACCCAGTATGTAAGCAGGCGTACCTGCCAGCTCCTGACTTTTTGTTATGGTTTCTGCAAAAACTGCTGTATTTTCTTCTGTGGCCGGAATTCCGTTCTGGGCCAGCAGATTTCTGTAATATTCATCCTCCAGTGACTTCAGGTGAGCCACCAGCTCTTCCAGGGGCTGAGTCTCAATGGAAATTCCCTGTTTCAGCAATGCATAACTGGCCTGAACCGTCATCATCAGCCGTGTTTCTTCCAGCTGTCTCTTTGCAGTCAGAAAGCTGAGTTCCTCTCTGGCATACTCCGGAAGGTTCTGCTGCTGTGCATTCCGTCCGGCCTGAGCATTTTCCTGCTGCGCCCCGTTCTGCTCTGCCTGCAGATTTTCTATCGTAAGCGGCAGTCCTTTTTCCACCACATTCCAGACCTCTGCGTCTGTGGCCTGATTCACTGCCTGCACTGCCTGTTCTGCCCGGTCTCTGTTGCTGTATCCCTCCAGAATCACCGCATCCACAGGCCGGTTTCCTTCTGCAACGGCCTCCACCATGGCGCCCACAAGCAGTTCTGTATCCGGCGGAAGCTGCATATGCTTTAAATCCATGGCATATCTTAAATTTTCTTCGGTCAGGGGAAGCTGATTTTCCAGCATCCACTGGCTGCAGGCCATTGTCTCATCATTTACAGTCAGGCCTGCCTGTGCAATAATTCCTTCCACCTGTGCTTTCAGATGGTCATCCAGAGCTACCGGAGCAGGTTTACTGCCTGCGGCTGCGGTGCTGTGCTGCGCCCTGTATAAATTCTCCACAGTGGGCTCCAGTTCATGCTCCACCATGTATTTCACCACTTCATCACTGCAGCCTGTCAGCCCGGAGGCCTGCTCTATGGCTTCTTCACAGCCGGAAACCGTTTCCTGTGTAGCCGGAAGATCCGCCTGCTTTATCACTGCTTCCAGCTGTCCTGCCAGTTCCGGATTTCCCGCCAGTTTCGCCAGCTGTTCTCCACTCAGTCCGTCTCCGAATGTGGTAATATCAACGCCGGCTTTCGCCAGCTCCATTTTAATCTTGTCAATTTCTGTTACAATGGTCTCCACGTCAGTGCCGTTCACGGAAAATCCGTCTTCGTTCAGCTTCTCACTGTCTTTTCCTGACATGGTATTGGATATGATTTCCATTTGTTTCCGGAAAATCTCTTCCTCCATGATCTGCTGCGCATCCTGCTGTATTTTCTCTGTCTGGGATTTTCCCGGATGATAGGTCACTTTTGCAGTCTGCTGTACCGATGTGATTTTACCTGCCTCATCCACTGCCTGACAGCCCCTGGTCTCCTGGGCTCCCGCTGCCAGGGTTCCTCTGTTTTCCGTTTTACTGTTGGACCTGGTAATTTCCGGCAGATTACTGTTTTCTACGTTTATATTCATATCCACGCCTCATTATTTTAATCTTCTGATTTATGACAATAAGTATTTCGGTTAGAAAACAATGAAACTTTAGTAATTTTTACTTGTAATCAGCGGGCATTTGTATTAAAATAAGGTTCAAAGCTACCGCTATGTAGCTGAGATGTATATTCATTTATAAGGAGGAAAATTATTATGGCATACGTGATTACAGATTCTTGTGTAAGCTGTGGAACATGTGAAGGTGAATGTCCGGTTGGCGCTATCTCCGCTGGCGATGGAAAATATGAAATCGATGCAGATACCTGTATTGATTGCGGAACATGCGCGGGCTGCTGCCCTACAGGCGCTATTGAGCAGGGTTAATTTCTACATAGGAATTCCATGCACTTAAAAATACTCAGGTACTCCTTACAGGGAAGACCTGAGTATTTTTTATTTTACAGGAAAGGCTTTGTCACGCAAAAGCACGAAAGTATCTTTCCTGCAAAATAAAAATATACGCGCTCATGGGAAAAGAAACCCTTTGTTAAAACAGGGGAAACATCTTCCTGTGAAGTGTTTCCCCTGCCGGAGTGTCTCACTGCTATACCGTTGGATTGGGATTCAGATTTTTGTCTTTCTCCAGTAACTTCCGGGAAGCTGTCTCCTTCTCCTTTTTTTCCTTTTTCTCCCGGTGGAATCTTCTGCCTTTCTGGTGGGTACGGATGGCTGCATCCAGCTTACGGAACCGTTCTTCCTCGGCCTCGTCCTGCTCCCGCATCAGATAGTTCATTTCCTTCAGCACACGGTCTCCTACCTGCACACCCACTTCCTTGCCCAGGGCCTGATTATTCTCTTCCACCGCCTGTTTCACAATGGTAAGCATCATGGACTGGAACTGTTCCAGCTTCACCGTGTTAGAGACGGGATTTTCATGCCTGTCCATCATGGCTCCGGGTACGGTTTCCATGTATTCACGGTTCATCCGGATAACGTTATTTGCACCATAATTCTCCGGTCTCTGACCGGAAAGGTTCTCACTGTAATTTTCCGGTTTCTGCTTCAAAGCTGCTGCCGCATAATTTTCCAGTTCCTGTTCCGGATTGCTGCTATGTATCATCATACGAATGGCTTTTAACTGGTATCCCTGTTCTTTCCATTCCTTTATCTTTTGGAACTGCGCTATATTTTCTTCTGTGTAATAGCGGTGTCCCATTTCATTGCGGGGAATCTGGAGTTCCAGTTCTTCTTCCCAGTAACGCAATACATGGGACTCAACATTCACAATGTTTGCCGCGTCCGAAATCATATAGCGTACATTTTCCACATTTTAACCTCCTTTTCCGGGGATACACTGTTTTTCAGATGCCTCAGACCTCTGAAACTGTCAGCCTGTCCCTTTTTACTGATTCTATTTTACCGATTTTTTTCTTCTGTTACAATCTTTTTTCATCGTGAAATAACGACAGTAAAAAACAGATACTTTTCTTTTCAGAAAAATATCTGCCTGTGCTATCAAAATCTGACAGTTTCCATCCCTATCTTTTTTCCATATTTACAAATTTTGTATACTGAGGCAGCCACACCAGGTTCACCGTTCCAATGGGGCCGTTCCTCTGTTTCGCAATGATAATCTCCGCAATATTTTTATCGGGAGTATCTTTATTATAGTAATCATCACGGTAAATAAACATTACCACATCCGCGTCCTGCTCAATGGCCCCGGATTCTCTCAAATCGGAAAGCATGGGTCTGTGATCCGGCCGCTGCTCCACCTGCCGGCTCAGCTGAGACAATGCGATCACCGGAACATTCAGTTCACGGGCCAGCCCTTTCAGGGAACGGGAAATATCCGATATTTCCTGCTGCCTGGAATCGGTTCTGCCGGAACCTGACATAAGCTGGAGATAGTCAATGATAATCAGCTTCAGATCCTGCTCCAGTTTATATTTTCTGCATTTGGAGCGAAGCTCTGAAATGGAAATGCCGGGGGTATCGTCGATAATCAGCTGGGAGCGTCCGATCACTCCGGCTCCTTCTATCAGCTTCTCCCAGTCGGCATCTGCCAGGTTTCCGGAACGAAGAAGCTGGGCATCCACACGGGATTCCAGGGAAAAAAGACGGTTTACCAGCTGCTCTTTTGACATTTCCAGACTGAATATGGCCGTGCACAGATTACTGTGAAACGCCACATACTGGGCAATATTCAGTACAAATGCGGTTTTTCCCATGGAAGGCCTTGCAGCAATCAGCACCAGATCCGATGGCTGAAGCCCCGACATGCGGTAGTCCAGATCCACAAATCCTGTGGCAATTCCTGTCACGTTTCCCTTTGTTCTGGAGGCCTGTTCGATTTTTTCCAGTGCATTGATAACCACCTGTTTGATGGGAACGTAGTCGCCGCCGCTTTTGTTCTGGAGCAGATCAAATATCTTTTTTTCCGTATCCGCCATAATGTTTTCCAGGCTTTCTCTGCCCAGATAACACTGGCTGGCAATCTCTTCATTTACTTTAATCAGCCTGCGCAGCATGGATTTTTCTTTTACAATACCGGCATAGTATTTTATATTGGCGGAAGTCGGTACAGAAGTTACCAGTTCTCCCACAAATTCCAGGCTGCTCAGTTCTGCCGGCACGTCTTTTTCCCGCAGTCGGTTCTGGAGCGTAATCACATCCACAGGCTGTTCTTCATTGTAAAGTTCCACCATAGTTTCAAACAAAACCCCATACTGCTGATGATAAAAGTCCTCCCGTATCAGCAGTTCTGAGGCCATAACGATGGCATCCCGGTCCATAATCATGGAACCAATCACAGACTGCTCCGCTTCCAGATTATTGGGCATTATCCGCCTGATAAGAGCTTCTTCCATAAAGCCTCCTGTTTCCTGTTCATATCCTGTAAGTCCGGAAAAATTTTCCTCTGTGCATATTTACTCTTCTGTTACTTTTACCTTCAGGGTTCCTGTTACCTTCGGGTGGAATTTAATGGTCACTTCATGTACCCCCAGCGATTTCAGTCCTCCCTCCGGAAGCTGCATTTTTTTCTTATCCAGCTCCATCTGAAGCTGTTCTTTTGCTGCTGCCGCAATTTCTTTGGTGGAAACAGAACCAAAGGTTTTTCCGCCCTCTCCTGTTTTAAGGCTTACCGTTACTTCCTTATCTGAAATTGCTGCCGCCAGTTCCTTTGCCGCGTCAAGGTTTTCCTGCGCCACTTTTTCTGCATGCTGATTTTTCAGCTTCAAATCATTCAGGTTTTTCCCGGTAGCCTCTACCCCAAGTTTTTTGGGAAGAATCATGTTTCTGGCATAACCGTCGCTGACATTGACAATATCTCCCTTTTTTCCCAGTGATTTCACATCTTCCAGTAAAATTATTTTCATACTTCTATGTCTCCTTCTTCCAGCATTTTGTCCAGTGTTTCCTCTATTTTCCGTTTGGCTGTCTTTACGGTACAGTCTGTCA
>OFGX01001470.1_pt1 | contig 13989 bp, 12 predicted proteins | sample 1521831 | NCBI WGS metagenome assembly OFGX01 (sample SAMEA3504080, study PRJEB24116) | mouse gut metagenome | biome: mouse gut; feature: mouse-associated habitat; material: faeces | place: Denmark | collected 2011
AAGCCATAAACTCCTCGAGTATCCTCCTGATTACTACATCCCGGTTCACCTCATCTTCATTTTTTTCTTTTTTCGGCATCCGTTCCTTCTGCAATGTCTGCCGGCTTTGGGTGTTCTTTACTGAGCTTGACGGGGTTGGTGGCTCTGGCGAATCGATTACTATGGAATTCATGGCTTCCCCAGACGACTCTGGAATTGGGATTTCCACAATGTTCTCCCTGCGTTTTTCTCTTCCCTTCGGAGTTTCTATTTCCACCGACTCCTTTTTCCTGGTTTCCGATGCCCGAAATAATTCCGTTCCCTCACCCTGTCCGGGTTCTGGCATCCGAAATGCACTGATTCCGTCATTTTGTTCCGTCCCTTGCCCGCGAAAGCCTCCTCCTTTCCCCTGTGTCGATTCCGCCATGCGAAACGCATTTGCCACTTCGTCAACCCTCAGGTCAGCCGTCCGGAATGCATTGACCTCCTCATTCTCCCCTGTCTCAGGAGCTTGGAAAACCGATTCCCCAGCTTTCAATTCTGCCGCAAGAAATGCGCTGACTGCACTCTGTTTCTGTATCGGCTCATTTGACGCATATATTTTTTCATCTGATAGTTTCTGACTTTTTGCCGCATAGAGGCTGTCGTCCGCCTGCTCAAGATTCCTTACCGCAAATAAATCCTCCGGAGTTTCCTTCTTTCTCACCGCATATGTATCTGCGCCATTGGCCTGCCCATCGGTCGGCATTGCTCCAAACTCCGCTGACGAACCATCCTGCGCCAATACCTTAATTTCTTTCTGGTAAGACTTCTCAAATCTGTGACGGCATACATTTTCCAGAAAATCCACCATATAATTCCGTACTGCCTCTAACTGGTATTTCTCATCTGTCAAAAGATGTACCAGATATACAAATGCAGCAAGCCCTCCTCCGACTGCGCCTGTCTTCCATACTAAATCACTCATCCCATTTACACCGTATTCAAGTCCTGCACCCACTGCTCCGGCAAGCAGGCATAACGCTGCAGCCGCTTTCTCCATTCTCCTCCAGCTGTGGAGACGTAATCCCAGCACCTTATACTCATACAGGTACTTTTCCACAAATACACTCACATTCTCTACTTTGTCACTGACCATGCTGGCGTGTTCAAATTTGGCACGTACCAGGCGCATCAGCGGATGGGTGCTTTTATTCATATTTCCCGCTGCACGTACCAAACGTTTCAAAGAGACGTTAACAATAAATTTACTCATAATCCCTACGGCTGTCAGGATTCCCATTAGCACGAATATCATGTGCCTGTCCAACATTGTTTCTAACATAAAAAGCCCTCCTTCTGAATAGAATTATAACTGAAATTCCAAAGGAGAGCTTAAAAATCGTTCTACAGATTCCGCAATCCGGGATGGGAGAATCTGTCATATCCCAACGGATTGTGAAACCTGTTCTTTCTATATAATTGTCAGCAATTCCTTTACAAGCCTTACACTGTGGGCGATTGCCTGTTGTTCAAAGGTGGGATAGTCTACATGGGCGCTGTTGTCAGCTTTGTCCGAAATGGCACGTATTATGACATACGAAACTTGATTCAGGTATGCCGCCTGGGCGATTCCCGCCCCCTCCATCTCCACACACAAAGGGTGGAAATTCTTGACAATCCGCTCCTTTACCTCCCGGGATGCAATGAACTGATCGCCGCTTGCAATCCTTCCGGTAAATGTGTGAATATCCGGATTCGCCTTCTCGCTCGCCTGTACAGCCTTCTTCACAAGCGTTTCATCCGCCGGGAAAGAAAGCACGTCCATCCGCGGCACCTGCCCAAGGGCATCGCCAAACTCGGAGGCATCCATATCATGATGCAGGGCGTCCGTCGAGATTACCATGTCCCCGATATCAATCTTCGCATCCAGAGAACCGGCAATCCCCGTATTGATCAGGACGTCCACTCCGAATCTATCCACTAGAATCTGGGCGCAGATTCCCGCATTTACCTTGCCAATCCCACTTCTTACGACCACGACCTCCTTGCCGCACAGCATACCCTTACAGAATACCATAGACGCCTTCTCTATGGTTTCCTGAACTTCCATAGCTTCCTTCAATGCCGCAACTTCGTCTTCCATTGCTCCGATAATTCCTATCATTGCCTCGTTATCCTCCTGTATCCATTCATTTTTATGGTTATTATAACGAAAAACGGGGATGATTTCAATTCAAAATGGAAATACTTTGTTCCAAAGGTATACAAAGGTATAAAAATCTTGATACTGCCATTTTAATTGTTTATAATATAGACATTAAATGAGGCATAGTTATTTATGCAGAGGAGAGATGACTTATTTATACAATTCTTGTACTTGAAGACGATTTAGAATTAAATCAAACGATTTGCACAGCTTTACAAAAAGAAAACTATCGTGTATATAATGCTTATACTTGTAAAGACGGACAAGCTATCGCAATCAATCATACCTTTGATTTAGCAATATTAGATATAAATTTGCCTGATGGCGACGGATTTCATTTTTGTAAATGGATAAAAGCACGAAATAATGTTTCGATATTGTTTCTTTCTGCACGAGATTTAGAAGAAGATATTCTAAATGGTTATGAAATAGGAGCAGATGACTATGTGACAAAGCCCTTCTCCATGAAAATTTTGTTAAAGAAAATATCCATTATATTGTCAAGGGAAGTTAAAAAAACAAACATATACGATGACGGTTTTCTAAAGATTGATTTTGAATTAGGAGTTGTACAGATTGAAGAAAAAAGTTGTCCTATTACGCCTACCGAATACCGTATTTTGAAAAAATTGATTGATAATAAAGGACAATTACTAACTTATTCTGTTTTGTTGGATTCCTTATGGGAAGAAGGAATTGAATTTATGGATAAGCATACTCTTGCAGTCAACATTAACCGTTTGCGAAAGAAAATTGAAACAGACAAACATAGTTATATTTCAAACATATACGGAATGGGATATATATGGAAATAATTTACATTCTTATTATTGTGTTGTTCATAGGGATTATTATAAGTCTATTATGGAAAAATCGCTGTCTGAAACACGATATTTATGACTTTACAGAAAAATTAGAAAATAGTTTAAATGAGTTATTAAACAGCAGAAATTTAAACAAAACAATCTGTGAACAAGATGACTTATGGGGCATGGTTTATGAAAAGCTATGTCGTATTTCTGATATGTATACGCATAAAAATCAAGAACTGTTCAAAGAAAAAGAAAATTTAAAAGAGTTAGTTTCTGACATATCCCATCAAACCAAAACACCTCTTGCGAATATTAAATTATATCAAGAAATGCTTTTCGACAAAGTAAATAAATCAGAAAGCACAGAGCATTTAATAAAAATGAGCAAGCAAGTGGATAAATTGGATTTTCTTCTTCAAAACATGATAAAAATGTCACGATTGGAAACTGGAACAATCAAAATACAGAAATCAAAACAGTTTATAGCAGAAACTCTTGCATTGGCGATTGGAGCAGTTGTTCCAAAAGCAGATAAGAAAAACATTCAGATTCATGTTACATATGATGAAACACTTCAACTTGAGCATGACAAAAAGTGGACAGCAGAAGCTATTTTTAATATTCTTGATAATGCAGTTAAATATACGAGCGTAAATGGCAGTATCAATATATCGGTAAGCAAAGAAGAGATTTTTACAAAAATCAGTATCAAAGATACCGGAAAAGGGATTGCTTTAGAAAGACAGGGAATGATATTCAACCGTTTTTACCGTGAGCCAGATGTTCATAATACAGAGGGTGTAGGTATTGGATTATATCTGGCACGAGAAATTATCTGTATGCAAAAAGGATATATTGAAGTTGAATCAGAATCAGGAAAAGGAAGTACTTTTCATTTATATTTCCCTAATTAGAACGCATGGAAAAATCACAGTTTTGTGATTTTTTCTTTTTGTGAACAGTTTGTGATTTTTCTATTCTATGATAAAAACAGAAACGGAGGAATGACTATGGAAAATATCATTGTAAAAACAAAGTCTTTAAAAAAGCATTATGAAGTCGGTACTCATACCGTAGTTGCTTTAAACGGAGTGGATTTTGAAGTAAAGGAACGGGAGTTTGTTTCTATTATAGGAAAATCTGGTTGTGGAAAAAGCACTCTTCTTCATATGTTGGGAGGTCTCGATTCTCCTACATCTGGATCAGTAATTGTAGATGGTATAAATCTATCGGAAATGAATCAGGAGCAACTTGCTCTTTTTAGAAGAAGAAAAATAGGTTTTATTTTTCAACAATATAATCTGATTCCAGATTTAAATGTGTATGATAATATATTGTTTCCATTAGAACTTGACGGAGTTAAAGCTGATAAAGAATTTGTACAAGAATTGCTGAAAACACTTCACATTGCAGATAAAACAGAAATGTTTCCCTCTATGCTATCTGGCGGAGAGCAACAGAGGGTTGCTATCGCAAGAGCATTAGCGACTAAACCTGCCATTATCCTTGCAGATGAGCCAACTGGCAATCTTGATACATCTTCCAGCCATGATGTTATAGGACTTTTAAAAATTGTTGCAAGAGAATATCAGCAAACACTAATTGTCATTACACACGATTTGGATATTGCACAAATGGCAGATAGAATAGTTAGATTACAAGATGGAAAATTAGTGGGAGGAAGTGATTCTGATGTTAGCAAACAATAATCGTCAGATAATAAACAAATTAGCTAAAAACACAGTGCGAACAAATAAGCGTCAATTTTCCATTCTATTTGTTACGATTATGTTGTCTGCATTTATGCTTTTTTCTGTTTTTACTGTAGGATTAACTTATTTGGACTTAAGCAGATTACAAAATTCTCGTCTATATGGTTCAGAATGGGACATTGTTATTATGAACGGATTTACGGCAAATCAGAAAGAAACTCTTATCAACAATTCCAAGATTGAAACAGTCGGTGTGCTGTCTTATTGCGGAAATGTAAAAAGCAGTGATATGGATAGTACAGTTAACGCTGCTTTCCTTTGGGGAGATGAAACATATTGGGAAAGTCAAAAAAGCCCCGTAAGAACCAAAATGGACGGACACTATCCACAGAAAGAAAATGAACTGTTAGCTACAGAAGAAGTTCTTGCCGAATGTGGAAAAAGTTCTTTGGAGATTGGCGATAATCTTTCGATAACTTATGAAGATAATACAGGTATTCATACAAAAGTTTTTGTTATCAGCGGAATTTGGAAAGGCTACGGCACAGATAAAGAAAATTTCTATGTTTCGGAAGATTTTTACAAGCAGACAGGTTATGATTTAGAATTAAGTGGAATTTTACAAGCGAAGTTTAAGAGCAATTATGTCACAGAAAAAACAATCGAAAATCTAAAAGATAGCCTCAAACTATCGTCAGCACAGGTTTTTCAAGCTACCGATTATATTGAAAAATCTTTGACAATCTTGCTTGCCGTATTCGGACTTGGTTTTATTATTTGTTTGAGTGCATATTTGCTGATTTACAATATTCTTTATCTATCGGTTTCTGGGAAAATCAGATATTATGGATTGTTGCAAACATTAGGGATGACAAAAAGACAGTTGGTTCAACTTATCAAAAAGCAAATAGCAGTTGTAGGAGTGACAGGGATTATTGCAGGAATAATTCTGGGTGTAACAATTTCCTTGACTCTTATTCCTCATGTAATAAAAGTTCTTGGAATTTCATTAGGAAATACGGGGGTACATTTTTATCCAGAAGTGTTGGTGCTGAGTGCGTTAGTATCAGGAATTGCAGTACTATGCGGTGTTAGAACTCCGATTCATATTGCTACGGATGTAACGCCTGTTGAAGCCACCAAATACAGGGATAACATTGAAATTGCCTATACAAAGAAAATTTGCAAGGGCAATTTGTATTGGTACATGGCGATAAATCAGCTTAGAAAAAACAAAAAAAGAACTATTGTTGTTTTTCTATCGCTTGCAACAAGTTTAATTGTATTTTTCTGCTTAACTACACTCATTGATAGTCAGGGCAAACGAACGGTATATCCCAACTATTGGAACGCTGATTTTATTGTATATAATGATACGCAGATAACAGACGATATATCCTCTTTACAAGCTGCTATTGATGATAAATTTGTATCTGATATAGAAGAAACAGAGGCTATAAAAGAAGTTCATGCTGTGAAGGGAGTTCCTGTTACTTTCCCATATTGCAAGAATTCTTTTTCTGATTTTTGGATAAAAAGTTATACGGAATTAAAACCATATTTGTCATACTCCGAAACAGCTTTGGAATATCAACAAAACCCTGAAAAATATTATGGTATGATAAAGGGAATTGACGAATCAGAGTTTGATTATTTGAATGATACACTTGGAAATATTATAGATAAGCAGGATTTTTTGAATGGGAAAACGGCAATTTTGCAATATGCAGGGTTTGAAATACCAGAAAAATGGATAGGCAGTACCATACCGTTTTTCATTGGTACGGAGAGACAGGAAATTGTAATTGGAGCTGTCAATTATGGAGACTATTATGGAGCAACTGCGAATATCGGGGCAAATCTGATTATCAGTGAAAAGTATATGGAAAGTTTAACTGCGAATCCATATATTTTAAGTCTCAATATTAAATACGAACAATCCTACGAAGTGGAAACAGAAAATAAAATAAAAAACATTATTGAATCAAGTTCATACAGTTCAGATTTGATTTGCCTTTCAAAATATGATGATATGAAAATAATTCAGGATTCGCAAAGTGGTATGTATGAAATAGGTACGGCAATTTCTCTTCTTTTGTTGTTGGTGGGTATGTTGAACTATATCAATACAATGGCAAGTAGTATGCAAAATAGAAAGTTGACTTTTTCAATTATGGAAAGCGTAGGTATGTCAAGAAAACAAATAAGAAAATTACTGATTCGGGAAGGAATTTTATATGCAGCCGGTTCGGTTTTTATCACGCTGACAATCGGAATAGGTATTACCTACTTTGTTTTTCAATCTATGAATTACATGAAAATACCTTTCATGCTGCCTATATTTCCATTGATATATGCAATTTTGCTTATAATGATGATATGTATTCTGACACCACTAATTACTTACAAAAAGCTTGTAAGAAATCGTTCTATCGTTGAGCGATTACGGGAATTTGAATAATGGTTTTATAGTTTGGAATCAGAGTTAAATAAAGAAAAGGGAATGTACATTTTTTTCGGTATCTTTTAATAGAGTATGATTATATACGCCGCCGCTATGAGTAAAACCATAACGGCGGTTTTTCAATGCCTATCGGCTATCTCTGTCAATGGATTTCTTACGCTGTCTTTGCGGTAGTCTCTGCTTGTTGCGTTCCTGTATTTCTCGCAGATGTTTTAGCACGCTCTGCTTTTCGGGCGGTCTGTGCTGTTCTTTGGCGGTAGCTGTCGGTTTCCTGCTGACTTGGTATTCCCACTCGGCAAGGTCACGGTCGTACTGTTCTACAACGCTTTCCATTTCTCGGAAAGTCCGCATAAACACCTGCACATCGGGATAACCGTCCTCTTTGAGCGTATCGGGGATTTTATCCAGCCTGTCGGCAATCTCCGCTTCGGTTTCTTTGATTTTTACCTCCAACGCTTTTCGTTCTTTGCCTTTGAAAAGCCCCTTTGTATTGGCAAGCTGCTGTTTCAACTGCGGCAGAACTTTATCCTGCAAGTTTTTGATTTCCCTTGCCTTATCCTGTACTTTTATCATCAGGTTTCGCATATGGCGGAACTCTGCCATATCAATATCAAGCGTAGGCTTGGGCGGCATATCTTTTTCTCGAATAAGGTTTTGCAGAAAATCTTTTGCCCTTGCCACAATCCCACGGAATAGATTCGGCAGCCAGCCTTTGCTTTTGATAGATTGGCTTGCTTTTTCGTGTATTTCGGTCTGCTTGACTTCTAAAATCTTTGCTTCGGAAATACCTGATAACAACGCCATATCCGCTGTCCTGTTCCATTCCTGCCTTGCGGCGTTATCCGCTTCAATCTCGGCGGCTTTGGGATTGTTCTTGCCGATTTTCTTGGTGGGAAGATAAACGCTGTTCTTATCAAATACCTTTAACTGCTGTTCGGGATCGGAGATATGCCGATTGATAAGGTCGGTGTAAATCTCTTTTACCTCCCGAAGAAAAGGCTCGCTTTTGAATTTATCATCTTTCACGGTAAAGAGGTGGCTTTCGTAAACCTCGCCCTTTTTAATGACGGTGCAGCCTTTTCGTATCTGCCCGTCCTCCCCTGTGATTTCTTTCTTGGTGCGTACCCTTTTGCCTGTTTCATCATAGAACACGCTGCGTGTGGCTGTCTTAATATCAGGCTCAGGGAGCAGTTTTCTTTCGCTGAAGATAAGATGGATATGATAGTTTGTTTTGCGTTTGTTGTGGTGGAGGGCTGACACGCACTCCACACCATACCGCCTGCGGAACTCCTCCGTAAAATCTTCAAGGACTTCCTGCGGCTCGTATCTTGTATAAACTTCGGGCAGGGCGATAATCAATTCCCTTGCTTCGATACATTTCCCCTCTGTGCCGCTCCGCTTAAATTCCTGCTGGCTTTCCCTTGCAAGGTTCTTCCAAAATTCATTGTCGGCGGTACGGTAGGTGGCATAGAGATTTTCCTGCCTTGCGTGGCTTGTAATATAGGATATTCTTCCCTTGACATTTGGTAGCTTCGACATCTGTATAAATGAATGTCTTGCCATATACTCCTTCCTCCCGTGACGGGCATACTCTTTTTGCAACCGAGAAATCGGTTGCCGCTGTTTCGGCGGCGTAAGCAGACGGACAGCGAAGAAAACAGCGGGCTGTTTTCTTCTGTATCATAGCGGCGGTGCATTGCCCGAAGCTGTGATACAGTGCCCCCTGCAAGGGCGAAATACCCAGAGTACAAATCGAAGATTTGTGCGAGGGGTGTATTTCGCTCTCAAACGCCGAGGGCTTGGAGAATGCTTATTCTACTTTGCGGACATCGTTTTCATTAAGCAGGTTTCTTCCCTGATTGACGCTCATAAATCGCTCTAAAGTATCCCTGCGGATAATCGCTTTTCTGCCGACCTTGAGGACAGGCAACTTGCCCCAGTCTACCAACTTACGCATTGTATTTCTTCCGATACCCGTACATTCTGCTGCTTCTTCTATGGTTAAACCCATTTTGATGTTGCTCATTTTATCAACCTCCTTTCAAAATACGCATTTTGCAACTATGTATCTGTAATTATACTTATTTCGCTATCTCTTGTCAACTTGTTTTGCAACTGATTAAGAAATATTTTTGCCTATTATTAAATTTATGGTTGCAAAATAGGTTTTGCTATGCTATACTATCAGCAATAGGAGGTGAAAACCTTGAAAAAAGAAATTACATTCACCGCAAAACAGGTCGGTGAACGAGTGAAAGAACGCCGAACAGAATTAAACTTAACAATGCCCGAACTTGGTAAGCGTGTCGGGGTAAACAAATCTACCATTCAGAGATATGAAGCGGACGGAGTAGACCCGAAGCGTACAATGATTATCAACGGGCTGGCAGAAGCACTCCTGACCACTCCCGAATGGCTGACAGGACTTTCCGAAGATAAGGAATACGACAGCCGCACTTTATGTGAAAGGGATATGGAGGAACATATCAAAAAATATCTTGATACGGTTTCTTCTGTGGTAAAGGGAGAACCGCACCAACAACTGCTCACGACATTCCTCGGAAAGATGATTGACCTCTATACGGTTATGACTTATCACTTTGCAGACGCTATGGCTGAGGTTGACCGTGTAGCGGAGGACGAGGGCTTAAAGCAGTCCTTACGCCGCTATGCGATTGAGTCAGGGGCGATTATGGAAAGGGTTTACCGTAAAGAAATGGAACTTCCTATCGAGGATATGAAACAGTTTTTAGACGGGATTTTACATATCTACGATGAGGGACGCACCGCTGTAAAGATGGGCGACCTGTTCGGGATAGCGACAGCAGCCGAAGAAAGGGTTGCTGAAAAAGAAAAATTCCGTGGCTCTTTGACAAGTGAAAACGATGACTGACACTCATCGGCATAAGTAACCTTATTACTTTACGCACACCATATGTCACAGTCCCGATTGCCACGGATAGAAAGGGGAAATTTATCTATGGCAAAAGGTTCTGTAAGAAAAAAAGGTAAAAAGTGGTACGCACGCTTCTATATCGAAGATGAAAGCGGCAGAAAAGTACAGAAAGAGTTTGTGGGAACAGAAAGCAAGTCTGAAACAGAAGCCCTGCTCAGAAAGGCAATCGCTGACTATGAGGAAAAGAAATTCGTTGCGAAGTCTGAAAACATCACGGTTGGTATGCTGCTCGATCTGTGGGTGGAGGAAGAACTGAAACCCGGCAGTCTCAGCAATGGAACGGTAATGTCCTATCAGGGAACGGTCAACCGTATCAAACAGCACCCGATAGGAAACCGAAAGCTGAAAACCGTAACCGCCGACCATTTACAGGCGTATATAGACTTTCTCAGCTTTGGAGGTACAAATCCTGACGGCACAACCGCAAAGGCACTCAGCAAAGGGTATCTCCGATTGTTTTCGGCAGTTTTACAAGGGGCGTTCCGTTTTGCGGTATTCCCGAAAAGGCTGATAACCTTTAACCCGATGCAGTATGTGGTATGGCGAGGAAAGAAAGAAGAATACGAACTGTTCTCAGACGAGGACGGAGAAACTGCTTCCACACCAACGCTCAGCTACGAACAGTATCAGAGGTTAGAGGACTTCCTGAAAAAGAAAAACAATCCTGCACTCCTTCCTATACAGATAGCCTATTATACAGGCTTGCGCATTGGAGAGGTCTGCGGTCTGACTTGGCAGGACATCAACCTTGAAGAACAATATTTGACAGTACGCCGCAGTATGCGTTACAACGGGGCAAGGCATAAAACAGAAATAGGGGCAACGAAGCGTAAAAAAATTCGCACCGTGGACTTTTGCGATACGCTTGCCGCAATCCTGAAAGCTGCGAAAACAGAACAGCACAAAAACCGTTTCCGATATGGGGAACTGTACAGCCTTAATTACTATTTGGAGGTCAAAGAAAAAGACCGCACCTATTATGAGGTTTACAGTCTGCCGAGGTCGGAGGAAGTCCCAGAGGGGTACAAGGAACTATCCTTTGTCTGCCTTAGACCTGACGGGGCATTTGAAGCACCGAGTACGGTGGGGATTATGTGCAGGACAGCAAGAAAAAAGGTGGAGGGATTGGAGGATTTCCACTTCCATATGCTCAGGCACACTTATACAAGCAATCTGCTTTCAAACGGTGCAGCACCTAAAGATGTGCAGGAACTTCTCGGACACGCTGATGTCAGTACCACAATGAACATTTACGCTCACGCTACAAGGGAAGCGAAGCGTACTTCCGCAAGACTGCTGGATAAGGGAATCGGCGGAGAATAAAAAATTTCCCTTGTTTCGGCTCATAAGGGCAAAAACAAGGGAAAATACATAAGGTTTGAACATTTAACAGGCGATATTCCTTGAAAATACAGGGTTTACAGAGGAGTGAATAGATAAACCGGAATTTAGAGAGGTAATCGTAATGGAACGTACAGAGAAAGTTGAATTGACCGCTTCATGTCTTATTTATAAAGACGATAAAATTTTATTACAGGATAGAGTAAAAAATGATTGGAAAGGATTTACTCTTCCGGGTGGACATATTGAAATCGGGGAGTCAATAGTTGATGCTATAATACGTGAAATGAAAGAAGAAACAGGCTTGACAGTTGTGAATCCTAAATTGTGCGGAGTTAAGCAGTTCCCAATAAAAGATGGCAAATATGAAAATGGCAGATATCTTGTTTTCCTGTTTAAAACAAACGAATTTTATGGAGATGTCGTATCATCTGAAGAGGGAAGTATGCATTGGATTCGTAAGGAAGAGTTGGAAAACGTTAATTTAGTAAGCGATTTTAATGAATTGCTCAATGTAATGCCTGATGATAATTTGAGTGAATTTCAATATATTGTTGAAAATGATGTATGGAAGATTATAAAAAGGTAGCGATTAACAACTTCCAGTTTGCGGTGCAGGGAAATTCGTTCAAGTCCCATCTTCCGCATTTTATCTTGGTAAATTCAGAATTTACCAGGTTTTTTTCTTTTTACAACTCTCTGGCCATTCCTTTTTTACTCGCAGGATTGCTTTAAAGATTTCCAGGGAGCAGGAATTGTTTTAAAATTTTTTCAAATAGAATATCCACGATAACTCAGATGTTATGTTACTTTTATTTTATACCTTTGCATTTATATATTTCTTAATTGTAAGACACCATACTCCTGTCTGTGAATCAGTTTTTTCATTTCTGTTTTGCCAGAACTTTTGTATTTCATTCATACATAAAGGCGAGGTATATGAGCGTAACTATTGTATATATGAGGTGTAAAAAGAATTTGAGTTTGATTTTAAAAAGCGCTGAATTGTGTAAAAATCATAATTTTGTATTAGTGGGATTGGGTTGAAAATTTTGTTCGTTTTGAAAAGACATCTTCTTAATAAATATGCCTGAATAAGTTATTTGCCATTGTCTGTGTCAGGGTTCAAGACTGGAATAGCAAGCACTGGATACATTTATATGCACCCTCGAAAATCTCTTTTTTCTTAAATGGGATTTTGAACTTTTTTGTTAAGGAAGAACTACAATATTCTATAATCTTATGCAATGTCCAATAGAATGGAAGTATAAAGAGATGATTTGGAGAACTGCAATTTCTAACGATTAATTCAGAGATGCGATTGAATTTGTTCTGTAAAAGGAATATAATAAAATTGTATTTGGAGGGGGATTATGGACTATTTAACTTTTGAAGAAATTGCGCAAAAAGGGGATATATCAACACGTCTCATAACTACTCTTTGTAAAGACGGAGGAATAGACGGGGCGGTTCAAAATAGCGGTATATGGCTGAACCTGATACTGCAAAAAAACCGGAAAACATGAAGCGTGGAAGAAAAGCGGGAAAATAAGCGGAATGTTTAATCATAGGAGGCTCTTATTCTCCGATGCTTGCTCAGGGGTAGTTGATTTTAACATTATCAGTTGTGGAAAAATATTTTTAGAGAAATTTATATCAGGGGAAGAATTGTGAGTATACATAGAACAACATTTAAAATTACTTGTTTGGTTGCGGTATTATCTTTAGGCGTATCGTTTTGCTTATGTACAGCCGGAACAGAATACGAAGAATGGTTTGAAAGTATTTCAACTGGTGTTTTTTCAAGCGCAGTATTGCTTATGTTTTCTTCGTTGATTGGATATTGTATAGAGGAAAAGAGGAATTGTAATGAGTATTATTGGAATTTAATAAAATTAAGAAGCAAAGCGTTGGTATTGTCAACAATACCGCAAAAAAATAATACTGGCAATAGCTATTATGAAGCGGTTATGGCGGTCAATGAATTATTGGCAGGTTTTTTTGCAACTTTTGACCGAAATTTTATTTTTAAGAGAAGAAAAAAGATACAGAAGATTTTAGAGATTCATTATGCGTTGTATATATATAAAAATTTATCGTTGGATGCAGAATTATATATTAGGCAATATATGAATGATATTGAAGATGAGAATGGGGAAAAACTATATAGTAAAGATAAATTGCATAAAGATATAAAAGATTTTTGTGTTCAAACTGACAACTTTCTTGGTGAGGGGAAACCGTTTGTAGTGTATTTAGATAATAAAATTAGGGAATTTCAAATGTTGACAAGTTCATCTAAATGAACTTGTATATAGTCGATGCCGCATTGGGGGATATTAGCGCAGCAGGGAGATGTTGCTATGAGCAGAGAGGAAAATGTTTTAAATATGCAGATAACTATTGCAAATACTATGAAGCAGGAATGGAATATTGATTTTTGCGAAGTCAGTGAACTTTTAGATAAATATGATTTGCTGCCATATATTGATACTTGTTATGAAACATATAATTCCATGGGAATATACGGAATTCTG
>OFGX01001472.1_pt1 | contig 13980 bp, 19 predicted proteins | sample 1521831 | NCBI WGS metagenome assembly OFGX01 (sample SAMEA3504080, study PRJEB24116) | mouse gut metagenome | biome: mouse gut; feature: mouse-associated habitat; material: faeces | place: Denmark | collected 2011
AGGGCCTCCAGCCCGTTGGCCTTGTTGTACCGGTATCCGGCGTCCAGCATGATGTCCAGCAGCCACAGGCAGGCGTCCCCCGCCTCCAGGCCGGCCCGCCCCTGGATGGCCTCAAACATGCCCTCCAGGGACCCGTACTTCTCCGCGCAGGTCTTCACCACCCGCAGGCTGAACCGCAGGGGGTACTCCTCGCCCGCCAGGGCGACGGTGCGGCTTCTCATACCTCCTCACCCCCGATGTTCAGCCCCGCCCGGGAGAACATGGCCGCCGCGGCCTCCGCGCCGATGTTCAGACGATGTCTGATGTACGCCTCCGCCTGGGCCTCCGTGGTGAAGGTGGCCTCCCGCTTCCACATGTGGGTCTCGCCGTCGTCCCGCATGATGGCGCCCGTCAGCTCCGGCACCTGCCACTCGATGCTCTCCCCCTGGGTGGTGGCGCTGTCCGAGGGCACGGAGAACATCACCTTGGTCAGCACAATGGCCCGCCACCGGTCGGCGTGGTTGCGCCGCTTCTTGATGATGAACCCCACGCCCAGATAGGGGGTCACCTGCCGGTCGTCGAAGATGAGCTCCGTCACCTCCGTGTCCGACACGCCCTCGATCTCGTCCAGGGCCTGCGCCACCACGCCCAGCAGGTCCTTGGTCACCTCCTGGGACAGGTCGTCGGTGGAGAGGGTGAGGGAGCCGTTGGAGAAGCTCTGGTCCGTCTCCGCCACCGTGTTGTCTGCGTACAGGTTGTTGTCCTCGCTGGTCTCGATGGACACCTCCACCTCCGTCATCTTCCCCATCACCCCGCCGCCAGAGTAGGACACCGCCCCGTTCACCGCGCTGTATTTCGCGTAGTAGGGCTTCGATACGCCGATTGTTGCCATAGCTTTTTCTTCCTTTCTGTTGATGAAAGTTTCTGATAGCGCACAGATTGTGCAGCGGCCTCATCCGCCGGTCATGCGCCGTTCGCGACCTTGTCGATTTCCCCGTTGATGACCTGTTCCATGGCTTTTTCAGCCTTTTTCCTGGACTGGGCCACAGATTTTTTGATGACCGGGTTCGCCTCCATGAAGGAGGTGCCGCTCTCCACAGCCCTGGCCACCATCTGGTTCGGCTGCCCCTGGGGCCACTGGTCGGAGCGGACGCTGTTGTAGCCGTCAAAGCCGATATGGACGTTGATAAATCCCTTGCCGTCCTCGTCAATGGGGGTGACGCCAAAGCTTTCCATCAGGCCCTTTTTCTGCTCCTCGCTGGGCCCTCTTGCCAGATGCCCCGGCGTGCCCCACCAGGGGCGCCCCTCGTGCTCTGAGGTGGGGAGGCTCTCCAAGCCGCTGCGCACCGCATCGGCCACAACGCGGGCCCCCTCATAGACAGCCGCCTTGACCACCTTGTCCGTGGCCCTCTCCAGGGCGGACATCCTGGCCAGATACGCGTCCAGGCCCTTGACCGTCATCTTACCCATCCGTCGCCTCCCAATCCCAGGTGTAGTGCCAGAAGCCGGTCTCCGGCTCATACTGCGCGTCCCGCAGGCGCCAGGGGAGCCCCTGGCGGTCCAGGGCCTCCCCCAGCTCCTCCGCCCAGGGGTCCAGCTCCCGCTTGGTAAACAGGTCCGTCACTCCGGTGACAGCCCCGTCCGCGTGGACGTTGTCCGCCTCCAGGCCGCTGCGCCCGTCCTCCTGCCAGACAAAATACCGCTCGCTTTTCAGCCGCGCCCCATGGCTCACGGCGTCCGTCACCGTCCGATGGGCCGCGATCACCTTCTCATACCACCTCACGCGCTTCCTCCCTCCTCCGTGTCCGACTTGGACACATCGTATACCTGCTCCGCCTTTGTCAGCGTCAGGTCCAGGCTGGGGGGCCGCACCCGGTCGGCCAGCTGCACTGCGTCGATCCGGTACTGCCGGCCGTCCTCGGTCACCGCCACGTCCTGGCTGGACACCTCCGGCCCCCTGGGCACCCGGATCACCTTCTCCACCCGGACCTGATTCTGCCGGCTGAGGTAGAGCCGGGTGAGCCCCAGGCGCTGCTCCTCGTAGCGCAGCACCGCCTTTTTCTCCAGCACCGGGGCCGGGGCGAAGCCCGGCCGCGCCCCGTCGGTTACCCGGTACACGGTCACCACGCCGCTGTTGTAGCTCTGGCTGATCTCATTCCCCGGACGAAACGGCATCTGACGCATAGGCAGCCACCTTTCTGTTGTTCTGCATGGCCAGCAGCAGGTGCCGGTAGTTGTTCTCAAACACATCTGCGGCCCCGTCCCTGGCGTACCGGACGTAATCAAGCAGCAGGGAACGGCCATAGCCCGCCTGGGTGTAGTCCAGCTCCTCCCCGGCCTTGTCGTCCAGGTAGGCCATGCCGGCGGCGATGAGCCCCAGGTATTTTCGATCCGCCGCCTCGTCCTGCCAGGTGACGTCAAGGTAGTTTTTTACATCCTCCAGCAGCGCGGCCGCCCGCTCAGACATTGGACTTGGTCACCGTCACGGTGTAGCTCCGGCTGGTTTTGCCGTCCTCCGCCGTCACCCTCACCTCCACCGTGTTGCTGCCGTCCTGCCAGCTGGCGGCGGTGCCGTTGTCGATCTCCGTGCCGTTCACCGTCACCCGGATGGCCGCCGCCGCATTGGAGGGCATGGCGTTGATGGTGTTGGTGGCGTTGGTGGTGGAGGCGGTGTAGCTGGTGGTCGTGCCGGAGAAGGCCGGGGACAGGCTCAGGGAGCCGACCCGCAGATCCGACAGGGCCGCGTCGCCGGAGGGGGCGCTCTCCTCCACCACGGTCACCTTGTACCGGGCGGGGGTCAGGCCGGAGATGTCCAGCTCCAGGAAGGCGTTGTTGTCCGCCGGCATGCCGTTGCCGTAGGTCTTGATGAGGTAGACCCGCTCGTCCTCCAGGAAGTGGTACTCGTCGCTGTACTCGATCCGGCCGTCCCTGCTCATCCCGGCGAAGGCCCAGTACAGCCGGGCGATGCCCAGCGTGGCCCGCCCCCTGGGCTTGGCGGGGGACTGGATCACCCGCAGGGGAATCGGGAACACGTCGTTGCGGTAGGTGCCGTCGGGGGCCTGGACGGTGGTGGCGGGCATGACCCGCTGGTAGTAGTCCTGGGGGTTCACCACCAGGATGAGGCCGTCCGCCCGCCGGGCGTGGCCGTTGGGGTCCGCCGCCAGCAGGGAGGCCAGATTGCCCATGGTGGCGGGGGAGAAGTCGGAGACGGCGATGGGGACCTTTTCCGGATACACCCCGCCGGTGACGGAGACCTCCTCCCCCACCTGCCGGTTCATGCCGATGGGCTCGTCCTTGCCGGTGCCGCCGGCAATGGCGTACTCCCAGCCGTTGAGCAAGGCCTCCGCCAGGATCATGCGCACATAGCGGTCCAGCCACTCGGGCCCCAGATCCAGCATGGCCTTGCATACCGGGATAAAGGCGGACAGCTTGAAGAGGCCCGTCTCCACCTCTTTGAACCCGGACGTGATCTCCTGGATGATCGGGGCGCACAGCTTGCCCCAGGCCGCCCGCTGGTAGCCGTGGGTGTTCATCATCATGCGGATCGCGCCACGGGTGTTCATGAAGTTCACAGCGCTCAGCAGGGAGTGGTCGGCCTCGATGTTCTCGAAGATGGCGTCAAACACCGTCTCCGGCATCACCACGTCCAGGTTGTTCACCGCCTGCCGGGGGTCGGCGCTCTTCATGGCATCGCCCAGCTTCTGGTAGTAGTCCTTCTCCTTGGCGGTCAGCTGCCGCACGCCCCGCTGGGCCAGCACCCGGCTGTCCGTCTCCTCCCGCAGCATCTGGAAGTCCTCCAGGTTCCTGCTGGCGTAGTACTGGAGAACCCCCTCAAAGGCCTGGGTGAACGCCTCCTGGTCGTTGGCGCGCATGGCCTCCTGGAGCTTCTGGCGCAGGTCCATAAGGGTCTGGTTTTTCAGATCGGTTGCAATAGGCATGTTCATTTCCTCACTTTCTGATGTCAAATACGCCGCCCAGCATCCCCATGATGCCGGCCGTTTGAGTGATGGGTTCGCTCGTCTCCGGGGGATCCTGGTCCTCCGACGTCTCCCGCTCCGGCGGAGGGTCGGGGCGCAGCACCCTCTGGATCACCAGGCTTTTGGCGCTCTGGGTCATGCGGGCGCTCTGCCGGTTGGTCAGAACGCCGGTGGCGATGCCGCACTCCAGGGCCCCCTGGGGGGACAGCCAGGTCTCGGCGCGCATCATCTCCCGCACGGCGTCCAGGCTGACGCCCGCCTGGGCAAAGGGGGCGAGGCCGATCTCTGTCATCTGGTCGGCCATATCGGCCGCCGCTCGGAGGTCGTCCGCGTATCCGTCGGCGCCGACGACCACCTGGTGCAGGAAGTAGGCGGAGGGCTCCACCGCGTAGCGCTCGTCCCCCGCCAGGAAGGGGTACAGGGCCGCCGAGGCCACAAAGCCAATCCCGTATGTACGCACGAAGGCCGGGTGTTGCCGGAGCTGGTTGTAGATGGCCCAGCCCTCCGACAGGACGCCGCCGCAGCTGTCGATGTAGACGTTGATCACGTCCGCGTCCAGGGTCTCGATCTGCTGGCTGAGGCTGTCGGCCGACACATCCGACTGGACATACTGGTCCCGGACAATGTCGCCGAAGATGTGGATGTCCGCCTCCCGCCCTCCCTGCAGAAATGAGTAGAATTTTTTGGGTCTCATGTCTCCTCTCCTTCCGTCTCCCAATAGTTTCCGTCCGGGCCAAACGCCATGACCCTCCTCTGGTTCCTGGCGTGAGCGGGATCCGAGGTGTGCCTGCAGTACCCAAACGGGTCACAGATCGGACATGCCAAGCCATCGCACAGATAGAAATAGTCAGGCGTTTCCTGTTCCATCGGGCCTCTCTCCTTTCAGCGCGCTCCGCGCATCGGCAAAATTCTTGGTGATAAAGTGCTCGTTGGCCCAGGGCTCGTCAATCTCCCTGCCCCCCGCGGCCCGCTGTACGTCGTTGTAGGAGTACCCGGACCCGATCAGCTTCTCAATGTTGGCGGCGTTGCCGAAGAGATCGAAGTGCTCAATGGCGCTGGTGTCGATCTGCATGTACGATCCCGCCCGCCACGCCTCATAGCCGTAGTGCTTCCGGTTGATCTCCTCCGAAAGCTGGTCCATCAGGGGGTCGACGCACTGGCTGAGAAACCGCCGCTGGGCGTCTCCCACCCCCTCCACCTGCCCCCGCAGGAGCACCGGCGGGATCAGGAAGGCGTTGGCGGTGAAGTCGAACACGTCGCCCACCAGCGCCCGGATGTGGCTGGCGTCCCTGCCGGACTCGAAGCCCTTGTCCACGTTCTCATAGCTCCAGCCGTCCAGCTCCGGCAGAATGGCAAAATCGCTGTTGAGGAAGGGCCGGATCTGGGCGTCGATCTGCTTCTGGAAGGCCGCCTCCCAGCCCTCCTGCCCGCTGGCCATCTGGTTGACGTGGACCTTCCAGTGCTGGCCGTTGCTCCAGGTGTAGCTCTTCACCGCCGCGCTGATGAGCTTGACGTAGGCGCTGTAGACCCCTCTGACCACCGGACCGACGTCGCAGTGGTGCAGGGTCAGGTGGATGACGTCCTTTTCATAGAAGGTCTTGTCATACTGTACCGGCCCCACGGCCACGCCCTTGTACTCGTTCTGCCTGGAGGGGTACCCGCCCTCCAGCTGCCAGCTGTCCGCCACCGCCAGGGCGTCCTCGCCGCTGCGCTTCCGGGTGGGGATGATCAGGGCCTCGTTGTCCTGGTAGAGCCGGGCGATCAGCTTGTGGAGGAAGGCCGTGCTGCTCTGATTGACGTTGGGCTCCACGTTCCACAGGTAGTACGAGCCCTCCCGCACCTCCCGCCCGCCCAAATAGGTGCGGAACTCGCACCGCCCCACCGCGTTGGCAATAAGGTTCACGCACACCCAGAAAGCCAGCTCCCGGATGCGGTACTCCTCCGCCGCCTCAAACAGCTCCCGGCAGTCGATCTCCTCCACCTTCGCCCGCCCCGCCGCCCCCCGCAGCCACCGCATGAATGAGAGCGCCACTACTCCACCTCCACCTCAATCTCAATCTCGGTCTCATCCACGATGATCCCGTCCTGCCCGCAGGACACGCAGGCGTTCGGCCACGTGAGGGGAATGCAGGGGCTGGAGGAGTAGGAATACCGGGCGGGGCTGTCGTCCACCTCCTCCGTCTCCGTCACCGTTCTTTTGAGCAGACGGCCGCTCTCATCGAACTCCTCCACAGTCTCCACCGTTTTTGTCTTAATCATTGCCTTCTCTCCTTTCATCGCTGTTTTTATGATCACCCGGTTCTTCCGGCGAGGGGGCCTCCGGCTCTGCTCTCCGGTTCCAGCCGGCAACGGCTTCCGCGTATCCGTCTTTGTGGAAAACAAACTTGCCATTGCGTCGGACAAAGGCGCTTGAATAGATTCTCCCGGTATTTGCGCCGCAGTTAAGACAGACCGCCTCATACTCGTCCTTGAAAACCGACTTGTCGCTAGGAACATACATATTCCGGAGCCTGATTGACCCCGTATTTTTCCCGCAGAACGGGCACGGCTTTAATGCGTCCATACATCACCTCTCAAACCACAACCGCCGCCGGCACATTTGCCAGGGGCGCGCTTCCCGTCCCCAGCAGCGGCTCAATGACCATGCTGGAAACCAGGGCCATAAACGGGTCCGTTTTCCGGCTCTTGGCCTCAATCTTGGCGTAAATGAAGTTCCCCGTATCCACCCCGATCTTCCGGCTGGAGCGCACCCGCTTGGTGTTCTGCACCGCCCAGCGCAGGTGAGGAACATTGCCCCAGGTGAACAGCTCCCGGTCGAAGCAGTCCTGGATCACCGGCTCCACCTTCATGATGTCGTTTGGCCGGACCAGCTTTACATTTTTCCGGTCCGCCGGGTCAAACCCGATCTGCTGAAAGCTTTGGCTTACCAGCGTCCAGCGGAAGTTGTCCATGGCCAGCCCCGCGATGTGGTACTGCCCCGCCTGGCGCAGCACCCACCCCGCCAGCAGGTCCGGGTGTATGCTCACGTCCTCCACCACGGTGATGTCGCCCCGTCCCGCCCAGTCCCGCCAGGGGGCCCGCACCCGGTGGAGGGTCTTGGATTGGGTGCAGACCCAGGCGTGGTTGATGTCGAAGCGCTCGTCTCCCCGCCGGAAGTGGAGGTTCACCGCCGCCCAGTCGCTGAGCTCCGCGTAGTCCACCCCCACCGTGCAGCACCAGCCCAGCAGATCCGGCAGCGGCCGGTTGGTGGCCTTCACCTTGTCGTAGTCCGTCACCGCGATCTCCGCCGCCTGGCTGCGCAGGCCCATGCGCTTGGTGAGGAAATCCGGGTTCTGCTCCGGGTTTTCCAGCCACTCCTCATACTCCTTCTGGGTCTCGTGCTGGAGACTGGGGCTGTACTGGAGGGACGGGTTGGCCATGTACCAGTTGTCTGGATCCCGCACCTGCTCCTTCGTCTTCAGACGGCAGATAAAGGGCAGAAAGCCCTTGTCCGGCTCGTCCTCAAACAGGATTCTCCGGCTGCGCTCCAGCAGGTCGTCCAGAGGCCCGTCCGATACGTTGCCGTTGGAGCTGAAGTAACCCACCCGCGGGTGAGCCACCTTGCCCTGTCCGGTGCGGAACACGGTAATGTTGGAGTAACTCTCGTACTGGTGAATCTCGTTGAAAATGGCCTTTCCAGTGCGCATGCCGTCCCGGCTTCTTGGGCTGTTGGTGCGGCCCCGGACGCTCCCCCGGTTTTTCCGACCCTGGACCACCTGCTTGGTGTGGTAGAAGTGCCGGCCCAACTTTTGGGCGTGAGCGGGGCTCTCCAGGTTCTCCACCAGGTCCAGCAGGGGCCGCATGGCCTGCTCCTCCAGGTTGGCGCAGATGTCAACATCGTACCGGGCCGTCTCGCAGAAGGGCGAGACGGAGCACATGCTGGAGTAGGCGATGTACCCGTCCTTCCCCGCCCCCCGGCCCAGCATGGCAAACACCTGGGGCCATCTGGGCAGGCCGGTCTCCCGCCAGTAGGTGCAGTCCCACAGGGCCGTCAGAAACTTCTCCCAGGGGAACAGCCGGAAGGGGAAGTACTTTTCCAGCCGCAGGTAGCCGGCCAGCTGCTCTCTGTCGACAAAAATGTCCTCCATCTCAAAGCACCGCCTTACCAGCTTTGCCAGCGCCGCCTGCTCCTCGCAGACCCGCCAGGGGCCGCTCTCCACCAGCTCCAGGTACTCCAGCACCTCCGGCGGCAGCTCACAGCTCATCGTCCGCACCGCCCGCTCCGCCAAAATCCTCCGGCTTGAACCCCAGGGCTGTGAACAGCGCCAGCATCTGCCGGGAGACCTGAATCTCCAGGGACACGCTCCGGTTCTCGGAGATCCGGCCCCGCTCGTCCGTCACCGTCAACCCCCTGGCGTCCACGTCGTCCCGCAGCTCGCGCCGCCGCACCCAGAAGTCCATATACTCGTCCACCTTGTCGGTATAGGCCGTCTCCTCCAGCCCCCGCAGCGCCAGCTTTTCAAGCATTGCCGCCCGCAGGGCCTTGAAATCCTTTGTCTTGCGATAATCCGGTTTTTTCGCACAAACCGCCATAAACTCCACCTCTTTCCCGCAATAACTCTGGTTTTTTTCGCCCGCGCCCGCGCTGCGGCCCTGTGCGGGCGGGAAATTTCTGAAATGTCCTGGACCCGCCCGATTCGGCCCCGGCTTCGCCCTTTCGTTTTTTTCGAGGGGGGGTGTCTAGTCCCAGCGCTCCTCCGTGAGCGGCTCCGGCTTCGGAGCGGTCCGCCGCATCCGCTCCGGGTGCTGCTCCTCGTGACAGCCCCGGCACAGGCTCACCAGCTGCCGCCGACCGGTATCCGGATCGAAGACGGACAGCGCCAGATCCGGCCGGTCCTTCAGGTGCTGGACGTGGTGGACCAGCGCCGCCTTCCGGTACCGGCCCCGCGCCTTGCAGAGCTGGCACTCCCCGATGTCCATGCGCAGGATGTCGTCACGGGCCGCCTCCCACTCCGGCCAGTCGTAGAACCTGTCAGACAGTCCGAGCGCAAGCAGCTCCTGGAGCTGCCGCAGGCGCAGAGCCGAAATGCCGCTGGCCGCTGTTTGTTTCGTCACGGGCTATCACCTCCGGAAAAACAAAAAGCGCCGAAGTCCATGTACATCCGCTGGGATGTCATGGGCTCCGGCGCTCAACGCTCTGGCCTCTCGCAATATCCAGGATAAACTCCGTTTTGCAGTCTTTGCAGTAGACCGGCAGATTCCTCGCCTCCGTATCGTCGGCGATCCGGTGCAGATGCCGGTTCCTTCTGCATACAGGGCAAGTAATCCATCCGTCCTTTACGAACAGTTTACCACGATTCATTTCCCCTTGCAATAGCCTCTCTCCTTTTTGTCATTTATTCAACTACATTCCAAGATTGTATTACATATTAAAAACGCTGTCACACGCGGTAAAGGCCTCCGGCTTCGCTTCCAAATACCAGGCATACCGGTACACGCCGAACACATTGGATGTGTTGTATATCCCCTGGCTGCGGGCGTCCTTCGGTACAGGAATTTCTCCGCTGTCGTCCCGCCAGCATTCCGCCGGCGGCAGCTTCCGGGACAGAGACCGGGAGCAAACCCATGTCCGGGCGCTGATGGGAATAGTGATCCCGTCGGTGGCCTCCTTGTTGAAATATTTGGCCGTGCGCCGGTAGGAATCCCGCGGATGCCGCAGCAGGGGCTGGTCGTCCACATCCTGTCCGTATTTCCACAGGTGCCGCACCTCCGCCGGGGAGAAGTCGCCGTCCCGCAGCACCAGATGAATGTGGAAGCGGCGGTCTCCGTGGCGGCCCTCAATGAGGTAGATGTAATCAAAGGGCCGTCCCCGCCATTTCTTCAGGCGGTACAGGAAGCTCCGCCACAACCGGCGCACGTCCCGGAATGTCCCCGGCTCATGTTCGCGGTCGAAGGTGAGGGCGTAGACGCTGCCCTCGTCTCCGAACAGCGCCAGCCGCAGCTCCAGCCGGTCCACACGGGTGCGGCAGACGGAGGAGTCCCTGGGCGGACGGAGAATTTTATTTTTCTCCGTCCGCTCCCAGGGCGTGTCCCCGGCGGAAAGCCGGGGCCGGATGCTGCGGCACTCCTTCACCAGCGGTCCCGCACGCTGGCGGACACAGTACCAGGCTTTCTTGTCCAAGCGTATTGCCCCTCCTTGTTCTGATTAAGTTTTAGCTGCCCTTTACCAGGGAGCCCCATCCATCAATCGCAGGCCTCCCCCTCGTCCGGTGCATCAGCTCCGCGCGCCTCATCTTCCGGCACCGGCCACCATCCGGTACATTCCTCATCGATTCTCATGTCTTTATTAGAAAGACGGTACTCAGATGCAGCCGCATAAAAGTAACATACCGTGATCCAGGGTTCCAACCCCTCCGAGACAAACCGCGCGACCACCTTTCGGGACCGATCCGGGCAGCCGGGCAGCCAAACCGGGTTCGGCAGTTCCACTGCGGAACATTCCGGTTTGTTCTCGGCAAAGTCCATTCCCGCAGCCGGTGTCAAGTCATCCGTCAACCCCAGCAGATAGTCCGTGGAGCACCTCAAAACTTCGGCGGTTTCTGCAGGATGATGCAATCGGTCAGGAGAATATCGAGGCTGATACCAACGCTCCTCCGGAAATTCTCCCGCCGCATATTTGCGGATGGCTTCAACAGTTCGATCCGGATCATATCCCCATGGAATAGGCGTGTCGTCCGACAGCCCCGCAGCCTCAGCAGCACGAATAATCCTGGTGGCATTGATCTGCGTTTCTTTTTGGCACTGTCTGGTGTGCTTCAAAGCGAGCTTGTTTTCTTTCGCTTTTTCATCGTCCCGTATTTCTTTTCGAAGCGCCTGTGCTTTGCTGCACATACGGGAACAGGGTGCGTAGCTGCGTTTTGCCTGCTCGCAGTCCAGGCAGCACGTCTTCCCGCCGCACATGTCAAAACTGCTGCACTCGGAATCATGCCGCAAAAAGGAGTTGCCCCGTTTGCAAGGTTTCCCGTCCGGGCACGTCAGCTCCGGCTCCCACCGCCAGCCCTTCTCATATTTTTTCAGGATCAACTCCGCTGCGTTGCCGCTCAAATCAAGGTTTATCCCCGCCAAGCGCCTTTGAAAATCCTCTGGCAGCCGGGCAAGCGCATATGCGGTCTGTTCCCGAAGCCGGTCCTTTTCGAACAGATAAAGAAACTCCGGCGCCTTCAATTTTTCACGGATCACCTTCAGCCGGGCAAGCTTCGGTGCGGAGACTCTGCACGCCGCCGCCACCTGGTCCCTCATCCTGCCGGGGAATGAATACCCCTCCTCCTTAAGCTGGTAAAGCAACTCTTCCAGCCTTTCAGCCTGCTTGGATAGTTCCGCATTGGAAAGCGTGCGCGTCGTGCTGTTGGCAAAAATCAACTGCAGTTCCGCCATGGCCTCGCTCTCATAATGCCGCACAGTACAGGGCACCAGCCGCAGGTCCGGCCTGGGATGCTCTCCGTCCTCCGCCAGAAGGCGAAGCGCGGCGCAGCGGCGGTGGCCGGACAGAAGCAGATACTTTCCGCTCTTTTGCGGGTGGGGCATGACCACCGGATACTGCTGGAGGCCGGACATAGCAATGGAATTGGCCAAGTCCCCCAGCGCAGATTTGTCCACCTTGTAGAAGTTGGCCTTATTGTCCAGAATATCTTCCAGCGGAATCATCTGGACCTGGTGGGACGAGGCCGTTGTGTCCAAGTCGGACACAACCGACATCATCGCCGACAAATCAAACTGCCTCGCCATCGCCACACCTCCCCCGGAGATACTCCTCCACCAGCATCCGGTAATCCACATTCGCGGCGCTTCTGGGACTGTAGACCCGCAGGGGCTGGCGCTGGAAGGTGCTCTCATCCACGCGGTCCGTCCGGCGGATCACGGTGGAGAACACCGGAAAGCTGCCGCGGCGCAGCACTCCCTCCGCCTGGGTCACAATGCCCACGTTCCGCCACATGGTAACCAGCACCCCCGCCAGGGTCAGGGCCGGGTTGATCTTCCGCATGGCGGCGATCTGCCGCAGGAGCTCCGCCATGCCGTCCACAGAAAAGGCGTCCAGCTTGATCGGCACGATCACCTCATCCGCTGCCGCCAGGGACGCGCGGGCCGCCAGGCTGAACGCCGGGGGCATGTCGATGATGACAAAGTCGTAGGCGCCGGCCTTCCGAATTTCCTCCAGCAGCTCCCGCATCCGCCAGACGCGGGCGGAGACCTGCTCCGGCAAAGCGTCCAGCTCCGCCAGAGACATGCTGGCGGCGATTATGTCCAGATTTTCATAGGCAGTTTTCTGAACAAATCTTGACACGGAAATCGCTGCAGTTTCCGCAAAGAGCTCCCTCAGGGAATCGGCCTCCCGGTCCGCCTGAAAGAACGTGCTGGTGTTGCCCTGGTGGTCCGCGTCAATGAGCAGAACCCGCTTCCCATGGAGATCGGCCAGGATCGCCGCCAGATTGTCGGCGGTGACGGTCTTGCCAACACCGCCCTTCAGATTCATGATACAAATGGTTTTCATGGCGTCAACTCCTTCACAACTCCCTGTCAAACGGCGTAGGTCCGTCCGGCAGAGGCTTGAAAATCGATTGCTGTACCGGCTCCGCCGGCGGTTCCTTCGGCGGCGTCTGAGCGCCGGACTGCCGGAAGCACTGGTTATCTCCGTTGAAGTTCAGCAGGATGCCCAGCCCCGAAAGTCCGTCCTTGTTCTTGGCGATGTCCAGACACCGCCGGGAGAAGGTCTCCTTGGGGTACTCCTTGTAGAGCAGCAGCACCACATCGGCGTCCTGCTCAATCTGCCCCGACTGGCGCAGGGAGGACATGGTGGGGGCCTTGCCGTCCCCCTCCGGCCGACTGAGCTGGCTGAGGGCAATGATCACCTTCCCGGTCCTCCGGCCCAGCTGCTGGAGATCGCTGGAGACCTGGCTCACCCGCTCAAAATCGTTCGCCGTCCGTCCGGCGGCGGGAATCTTCTGGAGGTAGTCCACCACAATCACGTCGTAGTGCCGGGCCATGGCGTAGGAGCCGATGGCGGAGACCGTCATGCCTCCGGTTTCCAAAAGCTCCAGCGCGGGGCTGGTCAGATGCCCGCTCATATCGTATACCTGGGCAAAATCCCGCTCCTCCAGCTGGTCCGACATAATTTTCTTGTAACTTGTCTGTGCCTGACAGGCCACCGTCCGGTCGTGGAGCTTGTCCGCGCTGGTCTCGTAGGAATAGAACCCCACCCGCCGGGATTGGGCGATATGAAAAGCCAGCTGGAGCGCCAGGGCGGTCTTTCCGGCGGAGGCATAGCCCCCGATGACCACCATGTCCCCCGCCCCAACGTGCAGGTTGTCATCCAGCTGAGACAGTCCCCACTTGAGGGTATCCCGGACCCGCTGCGGGTCGTGGCGGACAAAGAACTCCTTCAGGCCCTGCTTCATGTCCAGCCGCCGCACACCGCTCCGCTCGCACAGGATCAGGTTGGCCCGGTCCACCAGCTTCCGGCAGGCCTCCGGGTCCTCCGCATGGGACAGCTGGTCCCCGATCTGCCGCAGCTGCCAGAGGCGGCTTGTTCGCTTGAGCTCCTTGGCGTACTCGTCGGCGTTGGCGGAGGTGGGGGTAGCCTCCATGAGGGCCAGGATCAGCGGGCCGTAGTCGCCGCCCAGGTGCTCGTTGACCAGGATGGCGTCCGCAGGCCGCCCCTGGCCGTACAGGTCCTTGATGGCCCGGAAGAGGCTGCGGTGCCCCGGCAGCTGGAAGTCCGACTCCGTCACCGCCATGAGCATGGGACCCACGGCGGCCTCGTCGATGAGCATGGACCCCAGCACCCCTGTCGCCGCCCGCGTCAGCTGATCGCTGAGCAGAGCAGGGCTTGTCTTCTTTGCATCGCTCACAGGTAGGTCACCCCCTCGCCGCGCAGGGGCTGATCGGGCGCGGATTCCTCACCGGGAGGCGTCTTCGCGCAGTCCGTCCAGCGCTGGTTGTTCAGCCAGGTGGAGGCGTAGGGGATGCCCACCCCGGCTCGCCAGCTCTC
>OFGX01001473.1_pt1 | contig 13977 bp, 10 predicted proteins | sample 1521831 | NCBI WGS metagenome assembly OFGX01 (sample SAMEA3504080, study PRJEB24116) | mouse gut metagenome | biome: mouse gut; feature: mouse-associated habitat; material: faeces | place: Denmark | collected 2011
CCTGCAGGATAAATCCTTCACCGCCAAACAATCCGGCGGAAAATTTCTTCGTAAACGTTACATTCAAGTGCACCGTCTCCTGCGCGCAGAGGAAAGCGCCCTTCTGGCAGATCATGCCGCCGTTCGCTCCCACGTCCACCGGAAGCACTTCTCCGGCTACGGTCGATGCGAAAGCCACCATACTGCCTGCCCGCTCCGCCTTATAGGTGGCCATAAACAGCGACTCCCCTGTAAACATCCTGCCGATGCTCTTGCCCAGGCCGCCTCTCATATTGGAATCCATAGCGATCCCGTCCGACATCCAGGCCATTCCGCCCGACTGTGTGTACATGGATTCTCCCGGAGCGTCGAAAAGCACCTCCACTGCCGGCATTGTGTCACCAATGATTCTGTACTGCATACTCAATTCCCCCTTATGGTAGATTTCCTTTTTTATTCATAGTACCACCATTCTCCCTGTTGGGGCAATCTTTTCTATCCTCTACTTTCCTTTTTCTCATGAAAATAAATGAACACCAGTCCCAGCATCGCCAGGGCGATCAATACCGCCGTCAGATAAAAACTGGAAACATATCCCTGAAGCGACGTTACCGCATTGCCAACGATAACTCCCGCGATCATGGGCGCTATTCCCTGACCGATATCGCCTCCCAGATAAAATGTGCTGGTGGCAGAGCCACTGCGTTCCTTTCCGGCTTTCTTAATACTGGCCGCCTGTAAGGACGGCTGTGCCGCCCCCTGTCCCAGGGCTTTCAGAACGGAACTTATCATGATCGCCGCAAACATCCCCTCCGGAAACTTTCCGGCGACTGCAAATAGAAACATGGAAGCACTGGTGATCGCCATTCCCGGCAGCGCCACCACATATAATCCCTTTTTATCCATCAGCTTTCCTGCCAGAGGGCGGGACAGGAACATCGCCAGCGCATTGAAGGTAAAATACAGGCTGATATTGGCAATCCCCAGCTCTTCCCCGTAAGGTACCAGATAAGCGGTTACAATACCGTTTGAAAAGGACAGTGTACTCGATACGCAGGTATACCCCAGCGCCTCCACAACGACCATATCCTTGATCCTGACAGACGATACCTTTTGCGTCACCGCCCGCTTTACGCCGGGATATTTCACTGCTACCAGCAGCACGATTTCTCCTGCACACATCAATCCGGCTATCCAGAAGACTTTTTCCATTCCGATCTGTTCGGCTAATATCGCTCCAAAACCCGGTGCCGTCGCCGATGCGATGACATTCGCCAGACCGAAATATCCCAATCCTTCTCCCAGTTTGCTTCGCGGTACATACTGTGTTATCAGAGAGATCAAGGTCGTACCGTTGATCGCGAAACCGACCCCGTGAAGCACTCTGGCCAATACGATAAACGGCAGTGCCTTGGACAGTCCATAACCAAAAGTACCTGCTGCCATTAGCAGCGTGGCGATCCTGACCAGCCAGATTTTATTAAAGCGGTCCGCCATCATGCCGCAAAAGGGCCTGCTGACCAATGCCGTTATGGCGAACATTCCCACGATCACACCTGCCGCTTCGTCGCCAAGCCCCACTCCATCTCCTGTCAGATAAGGGATCAGCATCGTACTTACCATGAAAAATCCAAAATATGCGAAGATATTTGCTACCATCAAAGCGACATATTGAGGATTCCACAGCCTTTCTTTTTCCATTCCCATTTCCTCTCCATTTCCTGCCGGAATCCCTGTATCCGAAAGCAGATTCCGGCTCCGTCACGATATTTTTCTTTCCGTTTTACAGTTTCCTGCTTAATGCAGTGCAATTTCGTCCTGTGTACGTTTTCTCTGGAACGGATTGGGAATGAGGGGTTTTATCGCCTGGATCACTTCCGTATCAAAATTCACTCTGACTTCACACTTTTCATCCAGGATCATGGTATTGACCGTCTCCTCCGTGCTCGGCTCCCACTTCGGCAGACCGCTGTGATTGGGATCTCCATATTTGGCAAAATTGGTTAACAGGGTGGACATTTTCTGTTCAAGCGCGTCGGAAACGCCGGGTTTATTGCAGATCAGTACCTTATCCGTGTTGTTAAAAAAGAACGGCAGGTCGGAACAATGCCAGGGCCTTTTCCCATCCTGATAGGGGAATTCATAGTTAAACAGATAGTTGTATACGGGCGCTTTCCCGTAAGAAGCCTTTTTCTTCACATAACTGACGGTGGGTGTGCGCGTAAAGCAGTCCAGACTCAGGATGTCGATCAGATTCTGTCCCGGGTAAGCTGCTTCAAATTTCGCCACGATATCCTCCGTCGCATCGCCAAAGGTTTCTCTGACAATCGCGATCTGCTCTTCCCGTGTCTTTTCATGTTTCTTCGCTACGCCGGGCTGAAATGCCATTTCGCCAAACACGCTTCCTACCACCATCGGAATCTCCTGCGCATGTTCTCTGAAACCGACTTCTTCCGGGTATCCCACGAAATAATCATTGGGAATCGGAGAACAGCCTACATAACCGCCTGCCGCCTCCACGTCCCCTTTTACTTTCAGATACGCCGCCGCCAGAGCGCTGTAGGATACCGTCTCGATCTCTTCGATCTTTTCAGGGGCAATTCCCAGCTCTGCCAGCATTGCGTCTACCAACGGATGTGCATCACAGTTCTTCGGCGGTGTCATGATCGTACCGCCTTCCGGTCTCACACCGCTCATCACCATCGCTTTGTGAAACAGCCCGTCAGCACTTGGCATCTGCAGAAGAGACGTCACTTTCCCGCCGCCACCGGACTGGCCGAAAATCGTCACGTTCTCCGGATCGCCGCCAAAATTCTCAATATTGTCATGTACCCACCGCAGTGCATACTCGATATCCGCCATACCGGCATTGCCCGAATTCTTATACTTTTCGCTGTAGTCCTCCAGATTTAAATATCCCAGAATATTAAGTCTGTGGTTGACGGTCACCACCACCACATCATGATACATGGCCAGATTCGCCCCGTCGTAACAAACCTGCTCTATGGAAGAGCCGTTTGAAAATCCACCGCCATGCAGCCATACGAGTACCGCCTTCTTCGCCCCCTTTTTCACATCAGGACTCCACACATTTAAGAACTGACAGTCTTCGCTTTTCACCCAATAACGGTGCGGAACCATGATCTCCCCTTTTGTCGTCTCCGGATCATACATGGGGCATACCGCTCCATAGCTTAAAGCCTCCTTTACACCTTCCCAGGGTTCCACCTCCACCGGCATCTGAAAACGTCCGGCATCCGCGTATTTGATCCCGTGAAAGGTATAGATCCCGTCCATGATATATCCTCTGATCTTTCCTTTCTTCGTCTCGATAACAGGTTCCGTTGTCGTACAAATAAATTGATGCGCCATAAAAGCTCTCCTTTCTTTTCTTCCTAACATTTGTATTTGTCAGCCGCTGCTGCTTTTTCCTCTTTTGTGATCACCTTCTTGCCTTCCAGAGAAGTATTTTTTTCACTGTAAAAAGGGATTTTTTTATATCTGAAATGAATTAAAAATGCGGTAGCCGCACAGCTGAGATAGCCTGCCGCCGTCAGCAAAGCCGTGCTCCACATGCCGTCCCTCACCGCATATACAAGCGCCGTTACAGCCGTGCCGGACAGAAGAATCCCTCTTAATCCTGTTGCTGCTCCGAGAATCCTGTCTACCTCCTGATACGTCATTTTCGTGGTGCGATGGCCCGCACATATAAATTTGATCAGCGCCGAGAACTCCAGCACATGGATGCACAGAGCCAATACGGCCGAAACGACGCCGGGTCCGCTGACGTTGACCGCCGCCCTCCGGGAGCCTGTCAGCAGATACAGGCCAATTCCCAGAAGGCTGAGTCCAAATTCCAGCCATTTTTCTCTTCGCAGCTTTTCTTTCGGCATATCCCATATGTACCAGGGGCCGCTGTAGCAATAAGCGATCCTGTAACCCTTTCTGTTGCCTGCCGGTACTTCCACCGCCGTATAATTTTCATCAAACAGATCCTTGAAAGATTTTCCTTTAAAGTGCATTGATGTCTCTCACATGACAGCAGGTCACGAAATGTCCCGGCCGCACTTCCTGCGCCTGTAAGGGTTCCAGGCACTTTTCTGTCGCATAAGGACACCGCTGTGCGAACCGGCATCCCGGTTTCGGATTGATGGGTGATGTGATCTCGCCCTTCAAATGAATCCGTTCGCTTTTATTATGGATATCCGTTGACGGAATCGCTGACAGCAGCGCCTTCGTATAGGGGTGCAGCGGATATGCAAAAAGTTCCTTTGTCGGACAGGTTTCCACCATCTGCCCCAGATACATCACACAAATATGGGTAGATATATGGCGCACCACCGACAGGTCATGGGTGATAAATACATAGGTAAGTTTATATTCCTCCTGCAGATCCATCAGCAGATTCAGGATCTGTGCCTGAATGGATACATCCAGCGCGGAAACCGGCTCGTCGCAGACGATAAATTTGGGCATCAGGGCGATCGCTCTCGCAATTCCCACGCGCTGTCTTCTGCCGCCGTCCAGTTCATGCGGATAGGAATCCCGGAAACGCTTTTCGATTCCGGCCAGATCCATCAGCCTGACACATTCCTCTTCCAGCTTATCTTTGGCAAATCTCCCCGACAGTTTCAAAGGTTCCATGATCGTATCCTGGATCGTCATACGGGGATTTAAGGAAGAATAGGGATCCTGGAAAATGATCTGCATATCCTCCCTGAGCTTACGCAGCTTCCTTTTGTCCGGATGCGTGACATCCTCCCCACGGAAACGAATGGTTCCTTCCGTGCTGTCAAGCAGGTGGATCATCGTCCGTCCCAGGGTGGATTTGCCGCAGCCCGATTCTCCTACCAATCCCATCGTCATCCCTTCTTCAATGGAAAAGCTCACATCGTCCACCGCGTGTACCATGCCGCGGCTGGTGGGAAAATATTTTTTCAGGTGTTCTACCTCAAACAAAGCCATCTGTTAACCCTCCTGCTCTTTCTTTCTACAACGCACATAATGAGATCCGCCGACTTTCTCCAGATCAAAGTGCTTTTCGGTGCATAGATCCGTGGCATAGGGACAGCGCGGTGCAAAATAGCATCCCGTCGGAAGCGCCGTGGGATCCGGCGGAAGCCCCGGCACCGGTGAGAGTCTGTGTGTATCCCTGGTCAGCTCCGGAATCGCTCCGAAAAGTCCCTCCGTATAGGGGTGCATCGGATGATCGTAAATTTCCTCCAGCGTCCCCTTTTCCACGATCTCGCCCGCATAAACGATCGCCACGTCATCACAGACCTGTGCTACCACTCCCAGATCGTGGGTGATCAGTATCATGGATGTTCCCCGCTGTTCCTGCAGTTTCTTGATCAGCTCCAGAACCTGCGCCTGGATCGTCACATCCAGCGCCGTGGTGGGCTCGTCCGCGATGATCAGCTCCGGATTGCAGGCCAGCGCGATCGCAATCACCACGCGCTGCTTCATGCCGCCGGAAACCTGATGGGGACATTCATCCACACGATCCTCGGAAATCCCTACCGTTTGCAGCATCTCAATAGCCTTTGCCCTGGCCCCGCTTTTATCCAGTCCCTGATGGACCATCAGCCCTTCCGCAATCTGGTCTCCCACCGTTTTCACCGGATTCAAAGCCGTCATGGGGTCCTGAAAGATCATGGATATCTTACCCCCGCGAATCTTCTGCATCTCCGCTTCACTGATCTTTAAAATATCCGTCCCATCGTATTCGATCACACCACAGACTTTCTGCGTCGCATGATCGGGCAGGATTCTCATGATCGATTTCGCGGTAGTTGTTTTGCCGGCTCCGGTTTCCCCGACAAGTCCCAGGGAACGTCCGCCGGGAAGATCAAAGGAAATATGGTTGACGGCCTGCACAGTCTCTCCTCCGGAGCGGTATTCCACCACCAGATCCTGTACGGACAGGCATCCTTTCTTGTCTGTATTATTCACACTTATCCTCCATTCTGCCATCGCCCCGCGTCAGGGACATGGCACAGATTTATCGATTATACAGTTATCATCTTAATCTCTCAGCTTCGGATCCAGCGCGTCGCGGATGGCATCCCCCACAAGGTTAAAACTGAGCACTGTCAGCATAATAAAAATACCGGGAATTACGCACATATGAGGATAGTCTCTGATAAAGGAACGCGCCGATGAAAGCATGGAACCCCATTCCGGTGTGGGTGCCTTCACGCCAAATCCGAGAAAGCTTAAAGCGGATGCCTGCAGGCCGGCGGATGCAATCCCCATCGCCATCTGCACGATCAGCGGAGAGATCGCATTGGGAATAATGTGCCGCAGAATAATCCTTCCTGTCGTACAGTTAATGGATGTGGCCGCCTCCACATATTCTGAACTGCGGATCGATAGGATATTGGCACGCATCATTCTCGCATACCCCGACAGTCCGCTGATCCCCATCGCTATAATGACCTTTGTAAAGCCGGGCCCCAGCACTGCCGATATGGCTATGGCAAGCAGGATACCGGGGAAAGCCTGAAATACATCCAGACAGCGCATGATAAAATTGTCCACCCTGCCTCCGAAATAACCCGCTGTCGCCCCGACGATGATTCCCAGCACCACGGATACGCCTGTGGAAACGAAACCGATGCTGATGGTATATTTTGCTCCGTACAGAATACGTGCCAGTTCGTCTCTTCCCAGCTCATCCGTTCCCAGCAGATGCTGCAGACTCGGCATCTGATATCTTGCTCTCATATCGATGGTCTCCCATCCGTATTTCAACAGATAGGGGGAGATAAAGGAAAGGACAAATAACGCCGTAACGAAAATCAGTCCCGTCATCGCCAGCGGTCTTTTCCTGATCCGGTTCCACACATAAGGGAGTGAACCGGGCTTATTGCTTTTCTTCGGCTTTTCAGCCGCTCTATTCACTTTACTTTTCATTTTACCTCCTACCTCCATTCCGAAACATTTCACGCTGCGTTTGCCCTCGGGCATACTCCGTTTCAATCCCTGTTATTTTTTCCTGCCGGATACATATTGCGCCTTGATCCGGGGATCCACAAAGGCATAGACAAGATCCACGATCAGCATCATGATCGCAAATGCGAACGCAATGTAGATGATCCCGCCCTGTACCACCGGATAGTCGCGGTTATTGATTCCTGCCAGCATAAAACTCCCGATGCCCGGAAGGGAGAATACGGATTCGATCACCGTAGCTCCTCCAAGCATGAAGCCGAAATGTCCGCCTGCAATGGTAATAATCGGGATCAATGCATTCGGCAGCGCATGTTTCAATATGACCGCTTTCTCACTCAGCCCCTTCGAGCGCGCCATCGTCACGAAGTCGGAACGGATCGTCTCCAGCATGCTGGATCTGGTCTGGCGGGCAATACCGGCCACGGAACCGATGGAGTTGGCTGTGATCGGCAGCACGAAATATTCCCAGCCTCCAATGCCGTTAGACGGGAGAATCCCCAGACGCAGCGAAAACAAGAGCACGAGCATCAGCGCCAGCCAGAAACTCGGCATGGAACTGCACAACATCGTAAAAAACAACCAGATACGATCCGGAAGCTTATCCGCCCGCAGCGCACAGTGAATCCCGATCGGTATACCGAGGATCAGAGACACGGCCACACAGAAAAATGCCAGGATCAGCGTATTGGGAAATCTTCCGAGCAGCTCACGTCCTACATCCGCTCCTGTAATATAGGATTCGCCAAAATCCAGATGACACAGATCAACCATAAAATTCTTCAGCCTGACAATATACGGATAATCAAGTCCCAGCCTCTCTCTCGTTTCCTGAATCTGTACCGGCGTAGCTGTATCTCCCAGCAAAATCTGAATAGGATCACCCGGCACGAAATACATGAGTGTAAAAATCAGAATGGCAACCACGATCAAAATAGGAATCATTTGAAGCAATCGCTTTCCAATATATTTCCACATATGCTATACCACCTCTCTAAAAATTTTTGTTGTTCGCCAGAATATGCCGAAAGATACATTATCCTGGCCGTCATTTTCAGTTCCTCTCCTTTCTCCGATTTCTTCCGTTTTTCCATTGGTTTGATAGTAGCATACCGACGTTTTTCTTCAATCTTTAACTTTTTTCCCGGCGCTTATTTTGCCGGGAAGCCAAAAAATGAAGCTCACTCAAAATTTGAAGGTGTGCTGTGTTTCTTCAATTCCCCGGGTGTAATACCCTCATACTTTTTCATGGCGCGGGTCAGTGCCTGGCTGTCCCAGAAGCCGGACATGCGCACCACGTCCTTGACGCTGTACTGCACGAGCAGTTCCTTCGCCTTCTCCACGCGCAGCCGTTGAATATATTCCGATATATTAATGCCCGCCGCATCCTTGAACAGATGGGACAGATGAGACTTGCTCTTCCCGAAACGATTGGCAATGGAAGAGACGTTCAACGTGTTATCCGTATAATTCTCCAGAATATATCTTTGTATCTCTTCTATTTTATCGCTTCCCGACGAAGCAGCATTCTCTCCTGCCGACAGATAATCTTCCAGCACGTTTTCATACTCTTTGCGAAATTCATCGATATTGCGGATATGATATATTTTACTTACCACTTTCCACGCGTCTTCCTTCTTTTTTTCCTGATTGGACTGCTCACACGCCGCAGTGATGATGATACCGGCCAGAGCATAGATCTGATAGCGGTCGATCCGCCAGCTGCGCTGTCCGGCAGTGGGCATATACTCATCTATCACTCTGTAGAAAAGCTCGGTGGCTCCTCTGTAATCTCTGTCTTCCAGCTTATTGACCAGATTTCTGACAATCTTGAAATAAGGCACTCGTTCCGCGGCATTTCTCTCACGGTCACGGCCCATATACTGATCTTTCTGCCAGAATTCAAGACTGGAAATCTCCTCCTGCGTCTTGTTGTACGCATCCTGCATACAGCGGGAGGTTTCCAGCCGGATCGGCCGCGAAATGGCCAGCGTCACATGGAAATGTTCCTCCATAAATGCCCTGCACTCTTCCAGATCCTGTACCAGAGATGTATAAGTAACTTTCTCATTTTCCTGTACCAGCGCCGGCATGAAGTTCAGATTGCTGCACAGAAAGCCCTTACTTTTCTCAAAAATTTTTTCCGACAGAATATTGTTCATCACATGATAAGACGAAATCGCAGGTTCATTTTCATTATTTTGAAAAATACCGTCCCTGTCACGTAAAATATGGATGGCAAACAGATACGCAGACTTCCCGGGATCCAGTCCCGTCATCTCCATCGTATCGGCACAGGCCTGATACGCGCAGCTTCCCTTCGTCTCCAGTACTCTGTTCAACTTTTCACCAATGGCGAATGGCAGAAAATAGCGGTTTTCCTTCGCGATGCTGCTGTTTTTTCTCTCCAGCAGGTAAATTCTTTGACCGGCCTCTTCCATGACCCGCTCCAAATCGACCTTTTTTTCTTCCAGTCTTACCACATCCGCAAGCCTTTGCGCAGGCTTCAGCATATGAAAAACAAAATACACCGCCAACGGGACGCCGGACAGAATACCCAGAAAGATCCCCAGATAAATCCAAATGGTAAAAGCTCCGGAACCCGCATAGAAAGTGCTCTCCGGCACCGCCACGCGTACGGCCGTATTTAATTTGGAATAAAGACTGGTAAAAACATAGTATTTCTCTTCCTCTATATAGAAACCTTCTCTGGTGCCCGTTCCCGCTATGATCTCCCGGTAAGTATCCGCAGAACATTCCGGCTGCGCATACAGATAATCGTCATTGTTCCCAATATAAAGCTGCATATCATCCACAGGAATATCCGCAATTTCTTCCAGATCATATTCCAGAATCAGACACCCCATGACTCCATACGAATCATACAGCTTTCTTAAAAGGAGACCACTGTCTTCTCCCCGTATATTCCGATATACCGGAGCCGTATTCTCACACAGATACCTGCCTGTAATGGTACGTCCATACCGGTCAAAAAAGTGATTTACCTGCGAGTCCCTGTAAATCCTCCCGTTGGTAACGATTGTATTGCTGGCGGCAAAGTAGATACCGATCTCCCTGATTCCCGACTCTTCCAGCCGCAGGCTTTCATATACCTCCCATATCATTTGCATATCCTCAGAAGAGAGCCGTCTGTTTCTGAGCGAAATGATATCCCTGTTCACCGCAATATCCTCACTCAACTGATAATATGGCTCCAACAGCTTTACTATTTCCAGCATAATATTATTCACACGTTCCTGCACATACTGCTCCTGTCTGTCCACATACACCTTTCTTCCCCGCAGCATTCCCGTGGAAAGCAGAATGCTGAAACAAATGATCATCGCCATATGGAAATACAGAAATTTTGTTCGAAATATGGACATATTCATACCCCCGCATATCGAAAGGCAGTATCAGATACTACCAGTTATTTGTTTCAAAATCTGTCATGGAACAAATTTGCAAAGCACAAAAAGGAGCTGCACACTCGTTCTCAACGGCGACAGCTCCAAACATTTCGCTCAAATTACTCTTTAATTTCCGACAACACTCACATAATCGTCCGTAATGGTACACGGTCCATACAGAGGTAACGTAGGATTTGCCATCGGAAGCTCCGTAACACCGTCCTGCGCCACGACAATCTTGCTGAAGGAATACAGTCCTTTCCCAATCGCATTATCCCTGATATAGTCGTTAAATGCCTTCATATTTTCCGCACTCGCATCCGCCTTCGCCGCGTTCAGAAGTTCAACCAGATGATCGTCATGGGTGAAGCAAACGGAACCGTTGGTATAATTCTCCGGATTGAACAGGCCGTCCCAGAGACCGACTACATGTCCGGTACCGGATCCTTTTGAATCAATGATCAGATCCCACTGTGTGGAGTCATTCTTGTAAGTAAGGAACAGCGCCTGGTCTACTGCCAGAGAGTTTACCGTAAAGCCGATCGCCTCAAGCTGCGCGATGATCACGGAACGAACCGAATCCGTATACAGAGACTGACTGGACAAAAGTGTGATCTCCGTTCCCTGAGGATAGCCTGAAGCTTCGAAGTAAGCCTTTGCCGCTTCCAGATCAGCCGGCAGATATCCTTCATCCGCAATCTCTTCATAACCGCCCATGGAAGGTGCTGAAAGCGCATTCGTCTTGATCGCCGTAATCTCGTTCAAACCTGCACCGTAATAAATCTCTACCGAATCGAGCGCTGCGAAAACAGCCTGTCTCAATTCAAGACTGTCTGCCAGGATCGATACGCCGCTGTCCATATTCGCAAATAAACACTGTACGTTGACAGGCGGGGTGTAGAAAATACTCCATCCATCCAACGGCTTTCCTGCCGCTTCGTCATAGAATTTAGAAAGATCGGTACCTGCGATCTCCGAAGAATCCAATTCTTTATTTTCCAGACCGATCGCTCTCATGGAGCCTTCCGTAATCACCCGGTAATAAAGTGTGTTCACATTGGCCACCTGCGGTGTACAGGTAGGCTCCGTCTGCCACGGCTCTTCATTTCTCACAAGTGTCAAGGAAGAACCCTGTACCACTTCCTGAACCTTATAAGCCCCTGTCGTTGCGGGATTACTCTGACGCTCGTCCGCCGACGTACTTTCATACCATTCCTGATCGACAATAAAAAGCTGGACATTGGAAAGAATCTCTTCAATTCTGCCGACCATGGTATCCTTCAGCTTGATCTCCAGATTATAATCGTCAATCTTTGTGATGGACTCCATGACACTCTGCAGATCGGCGAACTGACCATCCGTAGCGCTCTTCTCATAGCTGAAAACAACATCGTCTGCCGTAATATGGTTTCCCTGGCTGTCATAGACATTGTCGAAGATCTCCACCTCATAAGTAGCGTCGTCGATCTTTTTCAGTTCTTTACCGACCCAGGGCTGCATACCGCCATTCTCAAATGTTGCCGCCGTACTCGTGGGGAAGAACAGTTTCGCCCAAAGCAGCCAGGTAAAAGGACCGGTACCGGGCATTGGCCCAACGAAAGGAGCCACATCAAAAGATGCCGAAGGAATGGCGATCGTCATACTTTCCGCCGGCTGTGCCACCGCAGATACCACTTCCGTCTGCACATTTTCCGCCACCGCATCCAGCACGGGCTTTGATGAATCTTCCGCGTCGCTTTCCGCCGCATCAGTCCCCGCGGATGCCGTACCCTCCTGTGCGGCATCTGCGCCGTCTCCTGCATCGGATGCGGAATCCGCATTGCCGCCACTGCCGCATCCGGCCAGCAGCGACATTACCATTGCCGTCGCCAGCACTGTTGAAATTAGTTTGTGAAACTTTCTCATATTCAATACCTCCTTCTTTAGAATTTGAATGATGATTTTTTTTGCAGAGGCGGTTTTTTGCCGCTCTGCATGGGTTCAGTTAAACAAATTCCGACTTTTTCTTCAATCATCACTTTAACTGATTCCAGTTCGTTTTTCTTCAAAATCAAAAAATGATAGTCTTCAATTTTTGACTGTAACTTTATAATTGACTTACTTTTCTTCATCCGCTGTCAATACAGCCATGCCGGGCCACCTTCCTCATCCTCCTCTTTGGGGGCTGTCATAAAGTTCCAGTTCATAGGTGGAGCAAATTCTTTTGCCAGCATTACCAACTCTTCATCGAAGTTTTCCCGGACCTGTGTCTTCTCATCATAAACGATCGTGTAAACCTTATCTTCCGTGCTGGGAGTGATCTCCGGGACCGCGCTGCAGTTAGGATTGCCTGTCTTCGCGAAACTTATGAACGAAGAGAACATTTCATTTTCCAGTCTCTGTGTCACACCCTCCATCTGACACACGGGAATCAACTGTGTGTTATGAAATACAAAGGGAAGCTCGGAACAATGCCATGCCGCAACACCGCCATAGATATCGAATACCTTTGCAAACAGATAAGAGTAAACGGGAGCAGGAGACTGTTTCGCCTTTGCCTTGATATACCTGATGGAAGCCGGACGGAACACCACGTCGATGTCTGCCGCGTACACCGTATTCTTACCGGGATACGCCTTCGCAAACAGTTCCATAATCCTGTCCGCATTCTCCTCGCCGTATTTTGCTGCAACCGCTGCTCTCTTTTCTTCCTCCGTATAAGTTTCCTTATCCTTCGTCGGCGTGCTGTTGCTGAACTCACCAATCACACTGCCCACCAGGAACGGAACCCCGGAGGCTTCTCCAAATCCCACGTCTTTCGGTTCTCCGATGTAAAAGTCATTGGCTCCAGGCCACCACTCGATTCGCCTGCCCTGCTCCATCCATTTGCCTACGGCAGCATTTGTGGCATCGATCAGCTCCTGCACCGGGACCGTCTCCATTCTTTCTGCTTCCTCTTCCTGCAGCCCCAATTCTTCCATAATAGATAGAGCGAATTCTTTCGCCGGTACATCCTGACGCGTCATTGCCCTTCCACGCACGCCGCTCATCACGATTCCTTTATGGAACAGTCCTTTCGCAGCCGGAACCTGGCCCAGTGAGGTTACCTTTCTGCCACCGCCGGACTGTCCGAAGATCGTAACATTCTCCGGGTCTCCACCGAACTGCACGATATTTTCTTTAACCCACAGCAAAGCTGCCACGAGATCGGCAAGCCCTGCATTCTTTGAATTTGCATACTTTTCACCAAAATCGGACAGATCCAGGAAACCGAACACATTCAGTCTGTGATTCACTGTCACTACCACTACGTCCCCGTATCTCGCCAGATTCGTTCCGTCATAGGCCACCTGCTCAATTGCCGAACCGTCTGCAAAACCACCGCCGTGGAACCACACCATAACCGCCTTTCTGTCATCCGTATTAAGAGAACTGGTCCAGACATTCAAATATTGACAGTTTTCGCTGGACGGCCAGAACCTGTGGGGAATACGCACCTCACCGGAAGGAACCGGATTGCGCAGAACCGGACACCCCGGCCCATAATTCGTCGCATCCCTGATTCCCTCCCAGGGCGTCACCTTCTGAGGGTTCTGGAACCGTTTCGCTTTTGCGTAGCGAATACCTTCAAAATGATAAATATCATCCAGCTTATAGC
>OFGX01001486.1_pt1 | contig 13876 bp, 19 predicted proteins | sample 1521831 | NCBI WGS metagenome assembly OFGX01 (sample SAMEA3504080, study PRJEB24116) | mouse gut metagenome | biome: mouse gut; feature: mouse-associated habitat; material: faeces | place: Denmark | collected 2011
CCGGCCAGCAGGAGCGCCTGCGGCAGGCGCTCGACCGCTGGCTTGGAAGCGACGAGGCCGCCCGCTTCGCCGCCTACGAAAACCGCGCCGCCGAGGTGCCCTTCATCGTGCGGGTTCCCGCCTCCCCCTCCGACGGCTCGGCCGCCGGGGGGGGGGAGAGCTTCTTCCTGGAAGGCGAGATCGACGGCTTGGCCGACAATGGGGGCGGCGCCGCCTTTCTCATCGACTACAAGACCGGCGGCCGCGACGACGAGACCGACGCGGAGCTGGACACCAAACACCGCTTGCAGGCCAGCTGCTACGCCTATGCTCTCATGCGCGCGGGCTACACTTCGGTCGAGGCCCACTTCCTGCGCATCGAGCGTCCCTCGGCCGAAAACCCCCGCGATCCGCAGATCGTGCCCTACCGTTTCGAAACCGCCGACCTGCCCGCCTTGGAAGCCCTTATAATCGGCAAGCAGAAAGAGGCGACAGCCTAGCGCAACCCCGTGGGCGCAAGCCCCGCGACAGACAAGGAGGCCCCTCGTGGCCCGTGAGCATACCGGAACCAACCGAGAGCGCAGCGAGTACTACGGCGCGCTCCAGGACATCGTGGACGCGCTGTTCGCGCAGTACGGCGATATGGACCCGACCATCGCCGAGGCCATCGGGGCCAAGGTGCGCCGGCTCGATGTGGTGGTGGCCGCCGAGGCGGCCGATCTGCCCGAGGAGCTGTACCGCATCGTCACCCTGCTGCCGCCTGGCGACTACACCCGCGCCCGCCTGTGCACCCAGCTGAACAGCGCTATCGCCGGACATGCCTGGGGCCAGGTCTACGGCACCGTGGAGTAAGCACCCAATCGCAGATTCCCTATATTTTTGCCGCTATGTCACAAAACGGCCCTCTCGTTCGTATTGTCTGGTGAGTGGCAGATGACGAGAAATACGACGAGAGGAGATGTGTGCCTATGGAGCTGCCGGAGAGAGGTCCAAACAGGGCGCGGCGAAGGCCTCCAGAGGAGATCGAGCGGTGGGTTGAGGAGTACGCCGATGACGTGTACCGCCTGGCCTTCACGTATCTGAAGTCGGCGCACGATGCCGACGACATGGTGCAAACGGTTTTCTTGAAGGCGCTCTCGAAAGCCCCCGATTTCGAAGATTCGACTCATGAGAGAGCTTGGTTCGTTCGGGTGACGGCCAATGCCTGCAAAGACGCCCTGCGGGGGCGCCGCCGGCATCCGATGGCCGCCGGCAGTTCGAAAGACATAGCGGACGTAGCCGACGCGCAGGGCCGTTCCGCCGTGTCTGGCGGCGCCTCATTCGCACCGCGAGAGGGAGCGGCGCCCGGGCCTGTGACCGAGGCGGTGCTCAGTCTTTCCGCCGACTACCGAGAGGCAGTGTTCCTCTACTACTACGCGGGATACTCCACGCGGGAGATAGCCTCTCTGACCGAAAGTAGCGAAGCGACGGTGAGGGCAAGGCTCTCCCGTGCCCGCAAGAAGCTGCGAATCCTGCTGAAAGGGGGTTCCAATGAATGCTAGGAAGACGTCGGGAGATGTTCTCGCCGACACTTACATCCGGGAGATGGACAACGTGCGTTTGACGGAAGAGAGGAAGCGGCAGCTCGCCCTTTCGCTCGAGGGGGCCCTAGGCTCCGATGGAGAGGTTGCTTCTGGTGGCGAGGGGACGGATCGGCCTCCGCTTCGCTCGGCGAAGACCCCGTATTTCGCGGAAGCCGTTCCGGCCAACGGCGGTCGGTCGAGTCATTTTCGCAAGGTTCGCCGAACCGCGGTGTTTCTGGCCGCCGCCTTTATCATGCTCTGCGGTTTTGTTACGGCCCGCTACGGCCAGGAGGTATGGCGTGAGTGGTTCGGTACCGATGCGGCCGCCGACCGCTTGGAATCGGTGTCGGCCGCGGCTGATTACGGAAGCGTCCATATGGAGGTGCCCTCGGTGGTGGCCGACGCCAACGGGTTGTATCTGCTGCTGCAGATACGGGACGCCGAGGGGCGCATCGACGGACCTGTGGACTTGTTTCCCGTCGGCACATGGGTGAACGGGGAGAACCCCTCGTCCGAGGAGCAGACGGTGAGCTTCGATGAGGGGACGGGGACGGCGAACGTGGTGCTCAAGATCGACGGGGAGTTTCCCGTCGGGGCTGAGGGAGAGGTCACGCTGACCAACATTCGAGATGCGCCTCGAAACCAGGAGTGCTCCGTGGACATCGGGTCGCTTGCCGCCGTGCCCGACGTGGGAGCGTCGGCGTTCGCCAAGCGCCCCGATCGCAGCGATAGCCTGCCGCTCGATCAGCTTGAGGGCTTGATCGAGTGGAGCGCCGCCATGCCGGAGCCTGGGGACGACGCCTCGGTGCAGGAGCTGTTCGTGGCACAGACTATGGAGGTGCCTATCGCTGGCGACGAGCGTCTCAGCGTTGTCGGGGCGGGCTATCGCGATGGCGAGCTTCACGTGCTGGTGCGCAACAAGGCCGAAGGCCTGACGTTCGCCCAGTTGCTCTTGCGCTCTCAGGAGAGCGGCGAGTGGCTCTGGCCTGCTTTCGGCATCGACTACTGCTATGGCGAGGACTGGCCGGTACGCGAAGTGCGCCCCGATGACGTATACGAGGTTCCGGAGAAGATGTACAGCGATTTCACCTTCAAGGTCGATAAGGAGGATTTGGCCGACTACGATCTATGGGCTCAGATCACGCTGGCCGATTGGGAGATTTGCGGGCAATGGAGGGCGACTTTCACGGTGCCTGAGATGTCCCCCTCCGACGTGCTGACTGCCTCGGCTGCTGTTTCCGACGAGATTCTGGGCACCATTGACCAGGTAACGGTCACCCCCTTTTCCGTCGGCCTGCACAGCGAGCATCTGAGAGAGTGGACCGATTTCGCGCCGGAGGTGGCGTTTGCGTATCGGGATGGCACCGTGAGGCCCTACCGCGGGACTTTCGACAGCTATTCGCAGAGCCCGGATGAGCTGGCGGAGGATTCGACGGCTGCCACGATTTCGGCGATAGGAAAGATCGAGGACTTCGAGGAGATTATCGCCATCGAGGTGAACGGTGCGCGCATCAATCTGAAGGACTGAGGCATTTCCGCTACAAGAGACTCCACGGGTGGCACGTGCCGCTCCGTGCCACCCGGTGGAGCAAGAGCCCTCTGCGTATCTTGATTTTACTGTAAATACGCTGTATATTTGCAGTGAATCATAGGAGGTGCCCATGCCGCAGATTAAATCGTTGTCTGAATTCAATAGAAGCCAGAACGCCATGATCGACGATTTGGAGAAATCCGGCGAGCCGCTCTATCTCACGCGCAACGGATCGGCTTGCATCGTGGTCATGGACTCGGCTGCTTTTGACGCGGCGATGTCCTTCCGCAACGAGGTCTACGAGCAGGAGATGCGAACGTATCATGGCATCATGCGCGGGTACCAGGAATACCTCGACGGCGACGTTCACGATGCCGAAGACGTCATGGCGGACCTTCGGGCTCTGCGAGGTTGGGAGTAATGGGCGCAGCCGACGAGCCCATGAAGGTTCTCTTCACCAGCTCCGTGAGGCAGTTCATTCTCGAGAATGTATACAGCGAGCGGGTGGCGGCCGCTATTGATCGGCAGCGGGAGATGCGGGCCCTCTTCCCTGAAATGGGCCGGCGATCCGATCCGATATACGAGGCGGCTTTTCCGCCGTTCCCATGTCGGTGGATTGCCATTCCCGACACGCCGTTCACGCTCTACTACACCGTGGATACCGGAAAGAACGAGGTCGTCGTCTTTTATATCGAGCACCAGCGCATGAATCCGCGTAAGCGATTCTGACGATTGCGATTAACGAGAAAACGCTCGTAGCCTTTTCTTCTCTCGGAATATGCGACTAAGACCGAGCTGCAGGAAGCGGTGCCGGATCTTTCGGACTACGCCACCAAAGAGTACGTGACCCAGAACATGCCTGATGTGTCCGCGTTCGTAACACAGGAAGGGCTTACGGCAGCGTTACCCGACATGAGCGGCTATGTCACAAGCGCCGAGTTGTCCACTGCCGTGGATGATGCGCTGTCGAATTTGATGAACCTTGAGGAATGGAATTACTGATGGCCATACCAAGCGGAATTGCCTCCACTCATACCCTGACAGACATCGCCAATGCGATCCGCTACCAGAGCGGAGAGAACCGAAGGTGCATGCCCGGAGAAATGGCGGATGCGGTAGAGGCATTGGATGGCACCCCAGGAGAAGGGCGGCATGCAATACCCCTACGAAGCACCCCACTTCGGCAAGATGACAGTTCTGCCTTACATCTCGATTGCCAATGCGATACGTGGACAGAACGGCGAGCTGCGTGAGTACAAGCCCTGCGAGATGGCGCAAGCGATTCGTGATCTTGAATGGAAAAAGCCCTCGAAGGCATACGCGCTGCTGATGTATCTGTCGGACGGTGAAACCAAGTAAAAGCTGTGGTTCATCCGAGCAACGGAAGAACCACAGCCCATGACGTTCTATAACAGTCGGCCGATAGCTGCGGTTTACTCGGGGTTCGAGGAAACGATCTACGCATCGAACAGCCTCTTTGGTAAGAAACACCGCTTGTCAGCAATATGAAGTACTGCTTCTACTATTGCTAGAAGCTTGAATCGCTGGACGTGCGTTATATGAGCTCAGCCAGTGTGACCGACTTCACCGAGTGCTTCCGAGGGTGCTCTGCGCTCACTGATCTGAAGGGCCCTGAGACTTGGACAGTGACCAGCGTATGCACCACGGCTAATAGCATGTTCAATGGATGTACAAAGCTTGAGAAGCTGAAGCTAGGGACCTGGAACATGACCGGTGTTGGCACCGCGACCTATATGTTCCAGGGAATGAGCGCAGTTACCGAGATTGACATGAACGGGCTTACTTGGGGCAGCGCGACGACCAATATCAACAGCATGTTCAATGGCAACGGTAAGCTCGTGATGATCTATGAGAAAGTCGGGACCGCTCTTGCCGGCGCGATATCATCAACGAGCGTTTTCTATAACTGCTATAACCTGAAGGGCGGATCCGGATCGGCGCTCAACAACTCCACGAGCGTGAATAACTCCTATATTGGCGGTGCTTTTGCGCGCGTTGATGGGGTGGGAGGACTGCCGGGGTACTTCACGGCGAAGTAATCAGAAACATTTGTTGAGAATTGCTTTATAGATCTTATCGTCAACTTCCAAAACGCTGCGTTTGCCATCTATGAACTGGATGCCCGCTGTGTGAATGCCGTTTCGCTTCGCCGTAGCCGCAGCCACGAGCCCAACAGGACCCAGCAGTAATTCACCTACGAGACCGCGCATCGCCGCACTTGCAACGCTGACCTGGTTGTCGTCATCGAGGGGGACGACGCTTTCCACGGTGGAGTGATCGAGATAAACGAACTTCGTGAGCGCTAGCGATATGAAGGGGCTGCCAAGGCTGCCGCCTACAAGTTTGCCCTTGTAATCACTGGCGATCACCTTATTTTTAGCGCGCGCCATGAGGTTCCCCAAGTTCTGGATGTGATTCGTAAATTTGGCGAAGGAGCATCGGTAGTTCAGGGTGATCATTGAACATGCGATCGGAGTTGGCGATGATCTGCAGGGCATCGCCGGCATATCCGTTGTTGATCAGCCGAATCATGCAGCCGACACGCGTTGTCGTGCCGGAAAGGTTCTTGTCGAAGCCCTCTTCGTAAAGGTCGTCAATCAGAGCTTTCTTGTTATCTTTACGGGAATGCACTTCTTCAAAGTATTTTGCGAAGAACCATTTGCCTGTCGAAGCAAGAAGACGGCGAACCTGCTTGTCTGTCATGGGTTCCGTTTGCGTGTCGATGCTTTTCATGCTTGCTTCCTTTCGATTAATCCTGAGGACGTTTCCTGACGGGCTTCTGCTTGCGTGGTTTCCCCCGTGTAGGTTTCTTGCCACCATGATTCTTTATGTATTCCAGCCTCTGGTCGACCGATGACGACGTGATCAGAAGCTTGCTACCGAATTTGTACCCGTCGAGCAGACGATCATCCACCATCTGCTTGATGCGCTGCAGACTGACGCCGAGCTTTTCGGATGCTTCCTTACTGGTGAGAAGCCCCTCTATGTCCATCTGGGCTTCGATAAGTGGGCTGTTGATGTCTGGGATGTTGTGGTAGTAATCGTACAATTCCTGCTTCAGGTCGAAGTCGTCTTCCCAAATGACGTTTTCGAGCTCAAGGAGCACGTGATCACGTATGAAAGCCTCACGTCCGTACTTTTCTGTGAGCTCGCGTTCGTCTTCTGGATAGCACTCGTATATGCACATTCCCAAGGGCCGGATGAAGCCGAACTCGTAGTCTTTAAGGTAGAGCGCGTAGACATCTCCAAGATCTTGGATCAAGAGCTTGATGCCGCTGTAGTCCCGCAAGTAGTCGATTTCCTTGCCGCGAAGGTGCCCTTTCTCGGAATATTCACCTTTGGCGAGGAATAGCCGAGCATAGTCATTGAAATCCACTTCATAGAAATCTGCTCTATGGAAGGAATCGCGGTCGAGCAGCGTTCCGGTATCCATCTGGTCGAGCAGGTTGACCTTCACCAGTGCGGATGGGTCGTTCTCGATCTTCTTCCAAAGAGAGGCGCGATTGTTGGGGTCTTCTTCGAAGTCGGACCAGAACCAGGAACTATCCAGCAGTTCCTGCACTGTTACATCTTCAAGCTTCATCGTTCCCCTTTCGTTTCTATTGATATTCAAGACTTTAATTGCATTATACTCAACTTCCGACTATTGTCAAAACAAAATCTTGATAATCAAGATAAACGGTATTTGTGACACCTCCATAACCTTGCGTTGTTGGAAAACGCGAGAATTGGAGGTGTTTCACTATGGATTTCCATGTTCTTCTTATCACGTGCGTGATGATCGTGCTGGACGTCGTTTTCGGCTTCGCTGGCGCCATCAAGCAGAAGGATGTGCAGTCCAGCAAGCTGCGTGACGGGCTCTGGCACAAAGCCGGTTTCATGGGGCTTATTACCCTTGCCTATGTGATCCAGTACACAGCGCAGCATGCAGAGCTCGGCTTCGATGTGCCGAGTGTCATGGCGGTGTGCGTGTACGTGATCGTGACCGAGGTTGTGTCGGTTTTCGAGAACCTGTGCGTACTGAATCCCAACCTGGTTGATAGCCCGCTCGGGGCGATCTTTCGCAAGGCCCCCAAGGTAGAAGCTGCTGAGTTGGAGAGCGCCAACGCGGTTGCGGGCGTTTCTTCGGCCGAGGTTGCTGCCGGAGGCGTTTCGCAGGATGCAAGCAGCGAGAAGTGGATTGGCGCTGAGTTCGCAGACGTTGCGGGCGGTGATGCCGAGTGACGGCGTATATCGGCCAGGCATCGTGCGACGAGCGAGGCAAGTACGTTGGCGGTCAAGCTGGGAATCAGACCGGGACCGAGCTCAATACTCGCGCGGCCTATCTCTATAGCTGGCACACGCTGATCCGTTTCAACGATCCAGGTATGGCTACAAAGTGCGGTCAGGCTATGGCGGACGCCGTGGCCAACATGCGCATCGGGTAGGACCAAGGCGAGCGCAGCAGCATCTTGCCGCTTGCGCGTGCTGCAGGTTGGAATCTCGCTGCAATCACCCAGGCATACGAGTGTGACTGCTCAAGTCTCGCCGGTGTGTGCGGCATTGCTGCAGGTGCTCCAGAAAGCGTGATCTTTCGAGGCGGGAACCTCTGCTATACCGGCAACATCGCAGCGCGTTTCAAGGCAACCGGGCTGGTAAGTATCTTCACTAGCTCCGATTATGTGGGGTCCACCGTGAAGTGGCGCGTTGGCGACATCCTCGTTTCAAACACGCACGCAGTTGTTGTGGTTGCGGGTGCGGCTGCTGGTGGCACCGGAGTAGCGATTGCGGTTTCTGGAAGCATTGAAGAGCTTGCGCGGGCCGTTATCGCCGGACGCTATGGCGTAGGCGACGCGCGGCGTGCGGCCCTCGGCGACAAGTATGCCGCTGTGCAAGCGCGCGTGAATGAGCTACTGTCTGGCACGGCGAATGCTGCAGGAACTTCTACCGGCACCGCCAGGATCATCGCTGGCGAGTACAAGGTTGTGTGCAGCAAGCTCTACGTTAGGAGCACGCCATCGAGGAAGCTTCAGCCCGTGTCGGACTATTCCAACGGTCAGAGGATCTATAGCGTGGCTGCTGATGTTGTAGAAGCTGAGGGGTATGTGTGGGCTCACTACACGGCTTACAGTGGTGCCACGAGATACGTTGCGATTGGTACTGCTGATGGTAGTGAAAAGTTTTTGGTGAAGGTCTGATGCCGTAAATTGCGGTGTTTTACGCGGTAAAAGCTACAATCTAGTGAGAAGAAAACGAGAAGAACTATCAAAATTGGCGGGTTTTAAGTTCTTTCGTTTGAGATTGAGGGGAATTGAAAATGTCACTTGACCTTGGTGCTCTTCTTTAGGTCAGTTGCTATCAATCCCCCTCAAAGTGCTTGTTTTTACTCAGAGAAAGAAGAAGGAGCCCCGCGGGGCTCCTTCGTGCGTTCGGACTCTTCTTGCTTCTAGAAGCGCAGGCTCAGGCAGGACAGGCCGCCGTCGACCTTGCGGTACTCGGAGGTGTCCACCACGAGCGTCTTGTAGCCGAGGTCCTGCACCGCCTTCAGCACGGTGGGATAGCCCTCGGGCACGATGACGGTGCCGTTCACCCAGATGCAGTTGGCGCCGTAGGCCTCGTCCTCGGGCACGATCACCTTGTTGTACTCGGCGAAGTCGGGCTTGTCGATGAACTCGCCGGACACGAGCATGTTGCCGTCCTCCAGGTAGTTCACGCCGGTCTTCAGGTGCAGCACCTCCTCGAGCGGCACCTCGGAGCCGGACAGGCCCCAGCCCTCGAGGATCTCGATGAACTGGCGGATGCCCTCCTCGTTGGTGCGGGCGGAGCGGCCCACGAAGAAGTGGTCGCCCGCCATCATGACATCGCCGCCGTCCAGCGTGCCCGGGGCCACGATGTGGGCCACGTGCTCGTCGTCGAAGAACTGGCGGATGGTCGGCTCGATCTCGTCCTTCTCGCCGTTGCGCGTGTCGGCGCCGGGGTTGGTGATGATGGCGCCGCAGCGGGTGATGACCGCCGGGTCCTCCACGAAGCAGGAGTCCGGGTAGGCCTCCAGGGCCGGCAGCTCGGTCACTTCCACGCCGCACTGCTTCAGGGCGGCGATGTAGTCGTCGTGCTCCTCGACGGCGCGCTCGTAGATGGGCTGGCCCAGCTCCGGGGCGCTCGTGATGCCGTCGCACAGCGACCGGCCCGGCTTGCGGACGATGACGTTGGTGAACTTGGTCATGGTTTCACTCCTTACGTTCCTTTGGACCAGCCCTTTGCCGTGTCCAATTGTTGACCTATATGGTATTCAATATATTGTATACAATCAAGAGACACTTCAGAATTTCTTTCTTCACCCTGCAAGTCTGCACCTAAAAGACGATAGCCTGAGCATTCTTAGAGCCGAGTCTTCGCTTCTCCCCCTCCTGGGAGGCCGCACTATGGTATATTGGTATACAGTTTCGATTCGATAGGTGGTTTCTCTATGGTGAGCGAGTACCGTTCGTTGAAAGACCATGTGTACGACTACATCGTCAAGATGATCGACATGGACATGATTGGCAACGAGGGCAAGCTAAGCGAGCAGCATATCTGCGACGCACTTGATGTCAGCCGCACCCCCGTTCGCGAGGCCCTGATCCAGCTTGCCGCCGATGGCTACCTTGAGAATATCCCCCGCCGCGGGTTCTTCATCAAGCGCATCGACGAGAACAGCGCCCGGAACATTCTCGAGATCATGGGGCCTTTGGAGGGCCGCGCGGCGCTTCTCGCCTGCGACCAGCTCAGCGACGAGGATATCGCCCAGCTCCAATTTCTCCACGGCGCCATGCAGCTGGCCATCGAGAAGGGGCTCTACACGCGCTACGATGAGCTGCAGCACGACTTCCACAGCTGCTTCGTGGACAAATGCGGCAATGATCGCCTGATTGCGCTCATCCATCAGCTGAATCGCTCGTTCATGAATCGGGAGTACACGAGCGTGGCCCCCGACGAGCTCGACCGCCTGCTGCGCAAGGCCAACGACGAGCATGCGGAAATCGTGCGACTCTTCGAGCAGCGCGATGGCGCCGCGCTTCAGCGATATATCTGCGACACCCATTGGAGCATCGACAACGCCAGCTCGCTGGCCTGGTAACCGCAGCGAACGCGGCAGGCGCAGCGCGGAGGAAGCGGGCGCGGCCTTTTCGCGGCGCCAGGCCGCCATCGCCGCCGCATCGCTGGCCTGATAACCCACCATGCAAAAGGGCTCCCCGCAGGGAGCCCTTCGTGCACTGGGAAAACCTTCGCAGACCTAGATGTCGGCCAGCGTGAAGTCGCGCTCGCCGTTGAACACGGCCAGGGCGTCGGCCACCGTCCAGTCGGCCAAGGTGATGGCAGAGATGGCCTTGGTCAGGCGCACAGCCTCGTCCAGGGAACGCTGGTGGATGTTGCGGCCCGTGGCGTTGCCCACGGCCCCGCCCACGTGAATCTGATCGTAGAGCTGGGTGAGGAAGGTGTCGGCATCCACCGTGGAACCGCCCGCGCACACCAGGCCGCAACGGCCAGCGGCGGTGGAGGCGATCTTCAGGGCCTCGGCAGCCGGGGTGCCGTCCTCGGGCTTCGGCGGGTTCACCTTCACGAAGTCGGCGCCGAGGCACAGGGCCACGCCGGCGGCACCGGCGATGAGGTCCGGATCCTTCTCGGCGGTGACGGCCTTGCCGCGGGGGTAGATCCACAGCACCACGATGAGGCCGTTGGCATGGGCCTGGGCGATGAGCTCGCCGGCCTCGGCCATCATGGTGGCCTCGTACTCGCTGCCGAGGTAGATGGTGTAGCCGAGGCCCACCACGTTCACGCCCGCCTCCTTCATGGCCAGCACGGCGTCCAGATCGTACAGCTGCGGGGAGTAGGGATCCTCCTGCTTGGTGCCCACGAGGTTGGTCTTGGAGTTCATCTTCACGAGGTAGTTGATCTCCGGGTAGTCGGCCGCGTACTGGGCCACCAGGCCGCGCTGGCCGGCGAGCACGCCGCAGACGCCCTCGGAGCCGATCTTGAACAGGTGCTCCGGATCCAGGTCGGCGATGTCGATGCCCTCGCCGTAGAAGTCCTTGTTCAGGTGCTCAATCTTCTGATCGCAGGCGAACAGCATGAGACGGCCGGTCTCGCGCGTGGCCTTCATGTAGTTGGAGATGTACTCATCGCGAGCCTCGGGCATGACGTCGGCGGGAACGCGCACCTGATCACGGGTGATCTTCGGCATGGGGATCCTCCTTGGAATTCGTATCAATAACGGCGACTATTGTACAGAAAAGTAAGCCTGACCGCGCATTCTTTCACAAAGAAAGTGGCGAAGGGCCGGCGCGGTATCGGGGACCCTACTCCTTCGGGTCGGCGGCCTTCTTCGTCATGCGGCTGTACACCACCAGCGCCACAATGGCGATGAGGGCCGTCACCGCAAAGATGACGACGGACTCCGCGATGTTGCCCGACACGAGCCCGGATGCCGCATAGGTGGACAGCACGATGCCGGGGATGCGCGCAAAGTTCGAGATAAGCACGAAGCTGCGCATGGACATGTGCGTGAGCGGCGTCACATAGGTGAACACGTCCTTCGGCAAGCCCGGGATCAGGAACAGGATGAACACGATGACGTTGAACTTCTCGGAGGTTTCCCATTCGCGGAACTTGCCCATGTACTTCTCGGGCACCATGGCCTGCACGAAGGGGGCACCCAGCTTGTGCACGAGCACGAAGATGAACGAGCTGGAGATGATACAGCCGAGCCAGATGATGAGCGCGCCCACCCAGGGGCCGTAGATCATGCCGGCGGCCACCTGCACCACCTCGCCGGGAATGAAGGCTACGACGATCTGGAGGAACTGGATAGCCAGCAGAATGAGGAAGCCCCAGGGGCCGGCGTTGCGAATGTCGGAGGTGACGCGATCCACCCCGCCGGGCTCGAACAGCTCGTGGATCATGGGCCAAACGGCCACGCACACCACGATCATGATGACGAAAAACGCAATGAGGCCCGCGAACTTGAAGATGTTCGCCGCGGGCATCTCGTGGCCGGCGACGGACTTCTCCTGGTGGGCCTTGGCCTCCAGCTTCTGGAGGCGCTCGGATTTGGAGGGTTTGCTATCGTGTGTATTCATGGGCTCCAGTGTAACGGAGCGCCCCGCGGGGCGGGGCGCATCTTAAAGAACTCTATAGCTTAGTGACGAAATCGTAAGGGCTGCCCGCGAAGAGCCCGAGCCCGGCCGGACCTTCGCGCCAACACGCCCCCCATACTGGGACAATGTTACCGGGCAAGTCCGCCCCCGCGCTCATCGTCGTCCTTGCGGGCCTTGTCGTACTCCTCCTTGAAGGCGGAGAACATGCCACTGGCCCGCTTGATCTGGCGGCCTGTGGCGAAGGCGCCGGCGTTGACGGCCTTGCTGGGCGCCACGATCATGTTGGGCTGCTGCATGAGGAAGAAAAGAGCATCGTTGGTGGTGGGCATATTGGCCACTTCGATGTAGTACTTCACGCCGTTGGCCACGATCTGCTTGGCGTGCTCCATGTGCACGTCGTTCTGCATGGCGGAGGGCATGATGACGTCGGCCTTGACGCCCCAGGGCTTCTCGCCGGGGTGGAACTCCACGCCGAACTTGTCCGCGTAATCCTGTACCCGATTCCGCCCGGAATTGCGCATAGTCACCAGATAATCAATCTTCTCCTGAGAAGAGGAAATGCCCTCGGGATCATACACATACCCGTCCGGCCCGGACAGGGTGACTACCTTGGCGCCCAGATCTCTGGCCTTCTTGCAGATACCCCAGGTCACGTTGCCGAACCCGGCGCAGGCGATTGTCTTCCCCTTGATGTCCTCGCCCACATGGGTCAGCACCTCCTGGAGATAGTACATAGCGCCGTACCCGGTGGCCTCCGGCCGTGTGAGGCTGCCGCCGTAGCTGAAGCCCTTGCCGGTGAGGACGCCGTTCTCCCACACGCCCTTCAGGCGGCGGTACTGGCCGTACAGATAGCCGATCTCCCGGCCGCCCACGCCCATGTCGCCGGCGGGCACGTCGATGTCGGGCCCGATGTAGCGGTAGAGAGCGGTCATGAAGCTCTGGCAGAAGCGCATGATCTCCGCGTCGGACTTGCCGGCGGGATCGAAGTCGGAGCCGCCCTTGCCGCCGCCGATGGGCAGGCCGGTGAGGCTGTTCTTAAAGGTCTGCTCAAAGCCCAGGAACTTGATGATGCTCTCGTTGACGGAGGGGTGGAACCGCAGGCCCCCCTTGTAGGGGCCGATGGCGCTGTTGAACTGCACCCGGTAGCCGTGGTTGGTGTGGGCGTTCCCCTTGTCGTCCACCCAGGGCACCAGGAAGGTGACCATCCGCTCCGGCTCCACCATGCGGGTGAGCAGGTCCAGCTTCTCATAGCGGGGGTCGTCCAGGGCGGGGTCGATCATCTCCAGCCAGGTCTGGACCGATTGGAGATACTCTGTCTCGCTGGGGTACTTCCGGCGGAGCCGCTCCAGCACCCGGGCCGCGTAGTTATTCATAGAGGTCCCTCCTTACACCAGGCCGTAGGCCAGCATGGAGTCGGCCACCTTCAGGAAGCCGGCGATATTCGCCCCCGCCACCAGGTTTCCGGCCAGGCCGAACTGGGCGGCGGCGTTGGAGGCGTTGTGATACAGGTCGGTCATGATGGTTTTCAGCCGGTCGTCCACCTCCTGGAAGGTCCAGGAGAAGCGCATGGAGTTCTGGCTCATCTCCAGGGCGGACACCGCCACGCCGCCGGCGTTGGAGGCCTTGGCGGGGGCGAAGAGCACTCCGGCCTCCTGGAAAGCGTCCATAGC
>OFGX01001489.1_pt1 | contig 13865 bp, 16 predicted proteins | sample 1521831 | NCBI WGS metagenome assembly OFGX01 (sample SAMEA3504080, study PRJEB24116) | mouse gut metagenome | biome: mouse gut; feature: mouse-associated habitat; material: faeces | place: Denmark | collected 2011
TAGTACATCAGCTTCCCAAGCTGAGGGGGTGGGTTCGACTCCCATTATCTGCTCTTTAAAAAAGCCGCAAAACTCTTAGATTTTCCAGTAAAATCAGTGATTTGCGGCTATTTTGTTTCCATTTTATATCATTCCGTTTTACCCTCATTGGACAAGGGGATGCCCAATTGATGGAATTTATACCGGAAAACCAGAATTAACGTTCCAGCAATACAAGATACTCTGTGGTATCCTCTTCCAGTTTTTTTGTACCGGTTTTATGAAAACCATGGCGCCCGTAGAACCGAACCGCCCCCTCATTCTTCTCAAGCGCCCATAAAAATTTCACGGAACATTTTTCTTTTGCAAACTCTATCAGTTCCGCGCCAATACCCTGCCTTTGAAAAAAACTGTCAACATACAGTTCCCTGACCTGCGCGTCCTCTATGTGAATCATCCCTTTTACAATCCCATCGTCGTAAACCCATATGTGATGCAGGATATCCGGCGAGGCATACGCTTCTGCCACAGACAGCACCTGCAGCTCACCGAAGGAATAGGAATCGTTCCGGAAAATAGGGCGGTAATTTATCCGCTTTACAAAAACCAGAATCTCGGCAATGCGGGAAATATCCCCGAGCTGTGCTTTTCGTATATTCACTTCTTTTTCCCTCACGGCGCTCCCTCTGCCTCCCCTCCTGCAGCTGTTTTCACATTTTTCCGGTCTGCCTCCAGTATTTCCTCCAGCGTTCTGGGAGTGTATCCCATATAGTCCATCATAACCCCGCAGTTGAACATCAGACAGGGCTTCACATACAGTTCCTGCATTTCATACTTCATGTGTTCCGTCATATTCCACTCAAAACTGCTGTGGACATGCCCGTATAAATGATACCAGCCGAAATAATGGTGATTAAAACAGGGGATGGGATAATGGCAAAGGATAATTCCTTTTCCTGCAGGCAGGGACAGTTCCTTGTAATTGGTTATTTCCGTAAACAGGGACTGGAATTCCCGGTTTTTCAGCAGCTTCTTATCGTGATTTCCCACAATCAGGTGCTTGATACCGTTTAACCTCTTCACAGTTTCAATACTTTTGGAAGCATTATACCAGCTGATATCACCCAGAATGAATACCTCATCCTCCATCCCCACTGCATTGTTCCAGTTTTCTGTCAGGGCCAGGTCATGCTCCTCTATGGTATGAAACGGCCTATTATCAAATGCCAGTGCATTTTCATGTCCAAAATGCGTGTCCGCTATAAAATAATATGCCATTCTGTCTCCTTTTCCGGTTTTCAAAAGATCCGGACAGCCGGTCCGGCGCCTTTGCATCTTTCCGTCTTTTCATCATATCACATCAATCTGACACATTTTCATGGTTTCCAGCGCTGCCTTATGGGTTTTTGGAGTCACTCCCGCACAGCATGCCTCATTCACACACACAGGCATCTCCGGAAAATGCGCCTTCAGCAGCAATGCATTTGACACCACACAGATATCCGTACAGAGTCCCAGCAGTTCCACGGCAATCTCTTCCTGTTCCTGGATTCTCCGCAGTTCCTCCACCAGAGCCGTGGAACCGAATGTGGGTTTTTCAATTATTTTAAAGTTTTTTCCCAGCAGCGCCTCCTGCACCCTCCCATCCAGCTTCCAGCCCGGCGTGCCGCTGATGCAATGGGGCACAGGCAGCCGCTTTCCTTCCTCCGTCTCCAGATAGTTTTCCCCATGGGTATCCATGGTGGCAAAAATTCTTCCTTCAAAGTTCCGGATCCTGGAAACCACGGCATCCACAATCCCTGCCGCCTCCATGGTACCCAGCGCTCCATCCACAAAATCTTTCTGCATATCCACCACAACCAGTATTTTTTCCATACTTTACCCCATTTCCGCACAGCTTTTTGTGCATGGCAGAGTTTGCGGATGCTGTGCAGACACAAACTCCGGACTAAAAATTATCAGTTTTCCTTCTTCTCCCCTGCCCCAGCACTGACACCCCTCAGCCTTCGCTGCTAATTTCATTACGCGCCCCTGCGCACAAAAAGCCTGGCAGCAATCCCCGCCAGGCTTAATCTGATTTACGCCACTTTACTCTTGGCAAGTTCTGCCAGAGTTTTAAAACCTTCCGCATCATTTACTGCCATCTCGGACAGCATCTTTCTGTTGATATCCACGCCGGCAAGCTTCAGGCCATACATAAACCTGCTGTAAGACAAGCCGTTCAGTCTCGCCGCAGCGTTGATACGTGCGATCCAGAGCTGTCTGAACTGACGCTTTCTCTCTTTTCTGCCCACATACGCGCTGGCAAGGGCCCTCATAACGGACTGTTTTGCGATTCTATACTGTTTGCTTCTCGCTCCCCTGTAACCCTTGGCGAGTTTTAATACTCTTTTATGCTTTTTCTTGGCATTCAAGCCACCTTTAATTCTTGCCATCCTTCATTTCCTCCTTACCTTATTATAAATAGGGCAAAAGCTTCTTCATATTCTTTACATTGGTTGCATCTGTCATGGTCGGCTTTCTCAGGTTGCGCTTGGTTTTCGCGCTCTTCTTTGTCAGGATGTGGCGCTTGTAAGCCTTGTTCCTTTTTAACTTACCTGTTCCTGTTACTTTAAAACGCTTTGCAGCAGATCTGCTTGTCTTCATTTTAGGCATAACACATTCCTCCTATATTTTGCTTAATCTATTTTAACTTCCTCAGCCGGAAAAACAACGCCAGACCGCCGGCAGCAGCTACCTGGCGTATATTCCTTATCGCTTTTCAGTTAAAAACATTGTCATACTCCTGCCCTCTACCTTAGGTGCCTTCTCCATCACCGCGATATCGGACAAGCTTCCCGCGAAATCGTCCAGGATATGCTTGCTGTTGTTCATATGGGCCATTTCACGTCCCCGGAACCGGAGCGTCACCTTGACCTTATCCCCCTTGGTCAGGAATTTCCTCGCCGCGTTGATCTTGGTATTCAGGTCATTGGTGTCAATATTGGGAGACAGGCGGATTTCCTTAATCTCGATAATCCTCTGCTTCTTCCTGGCTTCCTTTTCTTTCCTGACCTGTTCATACTTGAACTTGCCATAATCAACAATCTTGCACACAGGCGGTTTTGGGGGCAATCTTTACCAGATCCAGGCCGGCTTCCTCTGCCAGCCGCATTGCCTCCCTTGAGGGCATAATGCCAAGCTGGGAGCCGTCAGCCCCGATCAGACGTACTTCCCTGTCCCTAATCTGTTCGTTAATCATTAAATCGCTAATAGTTCTGTACCTCCATAAGAAATATATTAAAAATAAAAAAGCGGACAGCACAACCATCCACTTAAACTCACTCAACGCAAAACACGCACTTTCCCCATGCATGACAATTGATATATGTGAACACTTACCAGCCCTGTCGCCGTAAGGTGAGAGTGGATACTCTGCTTGTTGTCACATGCTCTTCACATGCCTTATTACCATATCACATCTTCTGCCATCTGTCAACAAAAAAATTCTCTTCTTAATCCCTTTTCTTAATCCCCTTCCATAATTCCCCACATTCCCTTTCCAACAATCTCTTTTCCATAATCTCTTTCCCATTAATCTCTTTTCCATAATCATTGTAAATTTGTGCAGGACATGTTACAATGGGGCACATACTGAGAAAAAAGTTTCAGGAAAGGAAATCCCATGAAGGAAAATACTGCAAACCAGGCCCACGGCAAAGAAAACTCCATAACCGGACAGCCCGCCGGAAACAATGCCACGGCAAAAAACGAAAAAAATACCGGCAGCGGGGAATCTCCCCAAAAAAGGAAAGTCACATCCCGGCAGATAGTTGCCGTCGCAGGCGTGGCCCTGCTGGTTTTACTTTACCTCATCACCCTTGTGACCGCCATTGTGGACAGTTCCGCTTCGGCCCAGTGGTTCCGCATCTGTCTTGCAGCCACTTTCGCCCTGCCGCTGCTTTTGTGGCTTTATTCCTGGATGTATGGCAGGCTCACCGGAAAATCTGCCATAGGGGATCCCTCGGAACAATCCAAAGACGACTCGCGGGAAGATGACTTTACGTAACCAGCCGGTTCAAAACAGTGCGGCTACACGGTCACGGCCTCTTCCCCCGGGCGCTGCGAAATCCCATGATATCCAAAAGCCTGCCCGCTGCCGCCGATAAATGCCCTTTCCGGCTGACAGTGACACAGATCTGCCTTTTGGGTATCATTTTATTAAAGCGCAGTTCAAAGAGCCGTCCTGACTCCAGTTCCTCTGACGCAAAGTCCCTTACCACGCAGCCTATCCCCAGATTCCGCAGGGCAAACTGTACGATCATATCGCTGGTGGAAAGTTCAAACTCCGGCTGCAGCATTACACTGTTTCCCGATAAATATGTGTCCATATAACGTCTCGTACTGGTGTTGCCTTCCAGGAAAATCATGGGGAGCTGCTCCAGTTCCTGCAGATCCAGCATTTTATTTTTGTAAGATATAAAACGTCTCCCTGCCACAAATACATCCTCGATCTCCCTGACCGTTTCCCCGTAGAGATCATCTCCCGGATCAAAAGGGGCGCTCACCACCCCGAAGTCAATTTTTCCCCCTCGCAGCAGCTTCAGTGTCTCCGGCGTGGGCGCGTTTGCCACAATCACCTTAATCCCCGGATGCAGCTCGTGAAATTCCTCCAGAAACGGAAGCAGGTAAAACTTAAGCGTCATATCGCTTGCCCCGATATGTACCTCACCCTGTTCCAGGTCCATCATCTGCTTCACCATTTCCACGCCCTGCTCAATCTGTTCATACCCTTTTTCCACATAAGAATACAGCACCTGCCCTTCGGCAGTCAGTCTGACTCCCCTGGAAGCCCTCTGGAACAGCGTTACCCCCAGGCTCTGCTCCAAAGCTTTCAGGGACTGGCTCACCGCAGGCTGGGATATGGACAACTCATTTGCGGCGCCTGTTACGCTTCCCAGCCTGGCGGTATAGTAAAATACTTTAAAATATTCCAGATTTTCTACCATGCTTTACATTGAAACCTTCCGTCCCCCATGCCGCCCCGCCTTCGGAACACACCGGAACTCATGCCTTCAGAGCCGAATCCCTGTAGATGATGTCATCCCTGCCGGGTCCGTTGCTGACCATGGTAATGGGATAGCCAATCCGCTCCTCGATAAACGCAATGTAATGCCTGCAGTTTTCGGGCAGTTCCTCGTATTTGCGGATACCTTTGATATCGCATTTCCATCCGGGCAGCTTCTCCAGGACAGGCTTCGCCTTTTCCAGCTTGCTGGTTACGGGGAAATCGGTGGTAATCTGCCCGTCGATTTCATAGCCCACGCAGACCGGAATCTCATCCAGGTATCCCAGCACGTCAAGCACGGTAAACGCCACATCCGTAGTTCCCTGCAGGCGGCAGCCGTACCTGGACGCCACGCAGTCAAACCAGCCCACACGCCTGGGCCGCCCTGTCGTGGCTCCGTACTCACCGCCGTCTCCGCCCCGGCGGCGCAGTTCCTCTGCCTCCTCGCCGAAAAGTTCGCTTACAAAAGCCCCCGCTCCCACCGCCGAGGAGTAGGCTTTGCAGACTGTCACAATCTGCTTAATCTCATAAGGCGGCAGCCCTGCCCCTATGGCACCGAATGCGGCCAGGGTTGAAGACGACGTAACCATGGGATAAATGCCATGATCCGGGTCCTTCAGCGTCCCCAGCTGGCCTTCCAGCAATACCGTCTTTCCCTCCTTCAGCGCCTTATCCAGGAAAGAAGACACGTCACATACATAAGGCGCCGCCATATCACGATACTGGTGCAGGGTAGCCAGCAGTTCTTTCGGGTCGATCAGCGGCTTATGATACAAATGCTCCAGAAGCACATTCTTCATCTCACTGATACGCTCTACCTTTTCCGCCAGCAGCTCCTCGTCGAAAAGCTCGCTTACCTGGAATCCGATCTTGGCGTACTTATCGGAATAAAAGGGGGCAATTCCGGACTTTGTGGATCCGAAGGATTTTCCGCCCAGCCTTTCCTCCTCATATTGGTCAAATAAAATATGATAGGGCATGACGATCTGCGCCCTTTCGGACACAAGCAGCTTAGGCGCCGGCACATTCCTGTCTATGATGGATTGTACCTCCTGAAACAACAGCGGTATATTTAACGCCACGCCATTCCCTATGATATTGGTGATATGGCTGCTGAACACACCGGATGGAAGCGCATGAAGCGCAAATTTCCCATACTCGTTCACAATTGTATGCCCTGCGTTTGCACCCCCCTGAAACCGCACGACAATATCCGCATCCTGCGCCATCATATCGGTGATCTTGCCTTTTCCTTCGTCACCCCAGTTGGCCCCTACGATTGCTTTTACCATGACTCCTCCATTCCCTGCCGTCCGTCAGCAGGCGTACTTTTTTCCTTTGCGGTTCTATTATACTATATCAAATCACATAAGTAAAATCAATATATTTTATGTTTTATATAATTTATACTTATTTTTAGTCAACAACCCCGCTGCAAGCAACGGGGCATCAAGCTTGTAGCGCTGCAAGCAGCGGGGTATGTGACCCTCGCGGCATTCGCCAAATGGATGCTGACGCATCCGCTTGGCTCATTGCCCGCGGGAATCAAATAAGGCCTCCCGTACTTATTTACGGCTGCGTCGGCGGCTGTACACGACTTCCGTTTCCGTGCCTCCTATGATACGCCAAGAATACATACAATAAAAATACCCCTCATGTCCGCAGGCGGGTGAAGGGTATTTTCCATACATTTCGGTTTTCGCTTTTATTTCTCTTTAAACGTGGAGCAGACCGTCCCCTGACAGTCGCAGGCGCCGCAGCCCTTGATATCCACATGGTCGGCATGACATTTATAATTGGAATTATAAACACATTTTACCGCCTCACAGTCAATACTGATGATCTTGCTGGGATGCACCACGGAACTCTTGAAAGAATCCATGCCTTCCCTTTCCTGCATAAAGCTTTCGCAGCAGGTGTCATCACAATTGCAGGCACGTTTTCCGCCCACCATGATGTCTCCCTTACAGCACAGATGCTGATCATTGTAGGTACAATTTTCTACTGCACATTTTAATTCTGCCATACAAGCCTCCTTATGAAAGTTCCGCATCCGTCCTTTCCGTCCTTGCACTCCGGCCCGTCTGCCGGATTCTCCCTGCGCTGTTGGGACAAATGCATTTTCTGAAACTTCGCGCCGCTTTCCTGACGGTTTCTGCAGCAGGCAGCGCCAATACCGCAGATCCGGACTTTTGCATCCCATCCGTTTCTTCCCCGGACAGGATGCCTGTCAGAATTAGTATGTCTCATTCCGGCGGAAGCTATTCCGGCAATCCATAAAATGTCAGTTTATTTTGTCCCCTCCTGTATTTCTTCTTTGCGGATTTCTTTTGTGCGGATCTCCTCACAGATCTGGTCCAGGAACACGGCCAGGGGCTTTTGTCCCTCGTCACCCGCGAAACGGCTTCTCACGGACACCAGGCCTTCCTCTTCCTCCTGCTGCCCCACTACCAGCATATAAGGCACTCTTGCAAGTCTCGCCTCCCGAATCTTAAAACCGATTTTTTCCGAACGATTATCCGTCTCCGCGTCAATATCCCTCTCCCTGAGCGCTTTCAGCACCCTGGCAGCATAGGCCTCATATTTCTCGGAAATGGGCAATACCCTCACCTGCTCGGGGCAGAGCCATGTGGGGAATTTGCCCGCATATTTCTCAATCAGCCAGGCCAGTGTACGCTCATAGCAGCCCATGGATGTCCTGTGAATAATGTAGGGCCGGACTTTGTCCCCGTTCTGGTCCACGTAGTACATGTCAAACTGCTCCGCCAGAAGGGCATCCCACTGGATGGTGATCATGGTATCATCCTTGCCGTACACATTCCTTGCATTGATGTCTACCTTTGGTCCGTAGAATGCTGCCTCGCCCACGTCTTCCACAAACGGTATCTCCAGTTCTGTCAGGATGTCCCTGATGTGCTGCTCCGTCTCGTTCCAGACTTCCGGTTCCCCGATGTATTTTGCCCTGTTTTCCGGATCCCATCTGGACAGATGATAGGTCACATCCTCTTCCACACCCAAAGTAGTCAGACAGTATTTTGCCAGGGCGATACACGCCTTAAATTCCTCCACCATCTGATCCGGCCGAACCACCAGATGACCCTCCGTAATCGTGAACTGCCTTACCCGGGTCAGTCCGTGCATTTCTCCCGAATCCTCATTGCGGAACAGCGTGGAAGTCTCACTCATTCTGTAGGGAAGGTCCCTATAGGATTTCTGCGTATTTTTATAAACGTAATATTGGAATGGACAGGTCATGGGACGAAGGGCAAATACTTCCTTGTCTTTCTCCTCATCTCCCAGCACAAACATGCCTTCCTTATAGTGATCCCAGTGTCCTGACATTTTATACAGGTCGGATTTTGCCATAAGAGGCGTCCTGGTGCGGACATAGCCCCACTCCTTATCCTCCAGGTCCTCGATCCAGCGCTGAAGCTTCATAATCATCCTGGTTCCCTTGGGCGTAAAGAGCGGAAGTCCCTGCCCGATCACATCCACTGTAGTGAAAAGCTCCATCTCACGCCCCAGCTTGTTGTGATCCCGGCGCTTGATGTCCTCCAGATGTTCCAGATGCGCCTCCAGCTCCTCTTTTTTCTGAAATACCGTGCCATAGATACGCTGCAGCTGCGCCTTATTGGAATCGCCACGCCAGTATGCCATAGAGGAAGAGATCAGCTTGTAGGCCTTGATATTCTTCGTGCTCATCAGATGCGGGCCGGCACACAGATCCACGAAGCCGCCCTGGTCATAGAAAGAAATCTCCGCGTCCTCCGGCAGATCCTGGATCAGTTCCACCTTGTAAGGCTCTCCCTTTTCTTCCATAAATTTGATTGCTTCCGCTCTGGGCAGGGTAAACCTCTCGATCCTGTGGCCTTCCTTGATGATCTTCTTCATCTCCGCTTCCAGCTTATCCAGATCCTCCCTGGAAAAAGGAGCCGCATCAAAGTCATAGTAAAATCCGTCCTCGATGGCCGGCCCGATCGTCACCTTGGCCTCCGGGAAAAGCCTTTTTACCGCCTCCGCCAGAATATGCGATGTGGTATGCCGAAGCACTTTAAGCCCCTCCGGATCGCTGGCTGTCAGAATATTCAGACTGCAGTCTTTGTCGATCACGGTCCGCAGATCCTCCACGACACCGTCCACCTCACCGGCACAGGCCGCTCTGGCCAGCCCTTCCGAAATATCATGGGCGATATCATAAATGCTCATCGCCTGTGCATACTCTTTACTGGATCCGTCTTTTAATGTAATTTTCATGATTCCCTCTCTCCTTTGCTTTTCCTGTTTTCTTCTGCTCTTCCAGCTGTCACCTGCTTTACAGCTTTCATGCCGCTTTCTTTCATGCAGCTTTCATATCTCTTTCATTTCTTTCTGGTGTTTCTTTCCTGCAAACTCCTTTTGTACATTCAGACCGGTCAGCAATTGCCTACGCCGCTGTCGTCCAAAGTACCGCTGTTTCCGCAGTTATTTCCGTTATTGTTCCCATTATTGCTGAACACGCTGATGCCATGTGTAAATGGAGCAGACAGTAACCCGATGCAGATTCCTGCAAGCAGCAGGATCGTCCCGATCAAAACAAAGTCCAGTCTGGTCAGTGTCAGCTCTCCTCTTGCAAGTTCAGTTGCCTTTTGTCTTACTTCCGTCGTCGTCATGCCTTGTTTCCTCCTTTTCCTTTCCAACAGGTTCTTGAATTGTTGTTCCGCTGCTCTTCCGGTTTCTCTTTGTACAGGTTGTGCATGTTCTTATTTGCATATGTTCTTAATTTGCATATGCTCTTATCTGCATCATACATGCCTGCCTTCGCAGTCCTGTCCCGTTTTCTCCTTAAAATGTGGAAAATAAAAAATCCCCCTGCACTGCCAGTACGACAATGCAGAGGACGTATCTACTTTACGCGGTTCCACCTCGCTTGTTCCGTGCGCTGATCACGACTTACCGAAACCTCTCATTTGACTGTAACGTGAGTCAACGGGCCGGATTGGGGCCACTCAGAGTCAGTTTTCAAATGCTTCCGGCAAAGACGCTTGCAGCACAGGGCGTCTCTCTCTGTTACGTTCCACATCCTACTCTTCTCGTCAACGTGTTGTGATTATTCTTTGTCTGTCTTATTCGTATTCTATGCCAGGCGGCCGGAAAAGTAAAGAGTCTTTCTGCTTTTTCCCAAAAATTTGTATCCGCTCAAGGTTCTTCGTTCAAAAGCGTCTCCTCGATGATACGCGCCGCGCAGGCTATGATGCCCGGACACGGTCTGGATGCATAGTATTCCGGCGTGCGGATGGACGGCTTCGCGCTCTCCTCCATGCCTTCCTCCAGCCCCAGAAGTTCCCTGCATACGACAGTACCATACTCTTCCCGAAAACGGGAGCTCATCTGCCGCACCAGCGCATAAATATGCTCCTTGGCCTCTTCGTCATGCGGATCGGCATTGCCCTCTTTCAGCCCGGCCAGCATGGCCATGGATGACACTGCCCCGCACACTTCCCGCATTCTGCCCACTCCCGCTCCCATGGCGCTGGACATCCGAAGCGCCGTCTCCCGATCCATGCCGAAACAGTCCGCATAGGTCGAAAAGACAGACTGTGCACAGTTATACCCTTCCGCAAAAGTCGCAGCCGCACGCTCTACACGGGATTCAAATTCCTTCTTTTCCATATATAAACCTGATCCTGTATCTGTTCTTGTCCTGCTTACTATCCAGTATTACCACATGCTTACTGATCATGCATGCCGGCTGTGTTACTCTTTGCGCATTGATCATGTACAGCAACAGTATTATTCTTTACCCATTGATCATGCAGATCGACAGTGTTACTCTTTACCCATTGATCATGCAGATCGACAGTGTTATTATTTTACATTCCTGCCGCAACACTTCTTATACTTCTTGCCGCTGCCACAGGGACAGGGATCGTTCGGGTATACCTTGGGCCCCTTGTGGATCGTGGTGGACTCCTTCTGTTCCTTATACAGAGCCTTCCTCGTATCCTCGTCGAAGATATCGTTCCACTCTTCCAGATTATATAACCAGTCAGCACCCGCCGCTACCATATTCTTATAGAGAAGCTCCTTCTCGAAACCAAGATTTACTTTCGTATCCTCTTCCATCTCTTCGATCGGATTTGCTTCCTTCAGGCTGTCATTGATCCCGTCCAGAAATCCCGTCATCGTCATGATATCAATACCGTATTTCCCGGCAAGCTCCTTCACCGTTCCTTCCACTACCGTATCCGGCTCTTTCAAAAGCTGTGCATAAATTTCCTTTTCCTTCAAAAAATAATCAGACCATAATCTCTGCAGATCGCCCTTGTTCGCGGTCTCAGAATATGCCATATCACGCCATTGCTTCAATAATGCCATCGTTCCATACCACCTTTATCCTGTAATTAAATTATCGGCAAAACCGCCCGCCGTTTCTGCATTCACAGGCTCTTTGCCGTGTCCATTGCCTAGTATATAACATTTTAAGAGAAAAGTAAATTTATATTTCCTTAAGAATCCTCCGGAAAAGCATCACGGAAATTTTTTGTGAATTTTCAAAAAATTTTATGCCGCCGTGTATAAGGAAGAAAAAAGAGGGTACAATGATAATAGTCAAAAGATAAGGAAATACTTATCCTCCCCTAAGGAAGCCCCCGGGACTGCACAAAACGCGGTTTCGGGGGCTTTCGCTATGTTTAAGAACTTCATTTTGGGGCTATTTGGGGTGTTGCCAAGCTGGAAGCCAGTGTTTATCAGGGTTTCCGGCTTTTTATAATTCTACATAATGTTTGCTTCATGGTCTGCAATGCCAGTGTTTCAGGCACTTTCTGCATGAAATTTTCTTTAAGCGTTTTATCGAACTTACGTTCTTTTTATGGTATTGGCAACACATTTTCTGTTGCCATCAACTCTTTTGATAACATTATGCAAACATAGCTTCCACTTGTTCACCGCCAAAGTCGAAATCATATATTTTAAAGATTTCATTCTGTATAGCCAGATTGTCTTCGTAATCGTTCTTGCACTTATAATAGGTGTTCAAGGTTGTGCTTTTATTCTTATGTCCTACATTTTTTGAAACCAATGCCAGCTTCATGCCTTTGTCCAGACAGTTTGTTACATAACTCCTTCTGCATGTATGGGAGGACTTATATTCCACTCCCACATAATTACAGAAAGCCTTAAATGTACTGGTAACACTGCTCTCCTTTACCATCCTTCCGCTGTTTGCCGGGATGACATATTCGCTTTCAATCCCTGCCTGCTCTGTCCTGCGCTTCTGCTCCATCAGCCATTTATAAGTAAAATCATTGATGACTATGGTTCTGCGGGAAGTCTTGTTCTTCGGAGTGCTTTCCTCATAGATTTTGGAATTGGTATCGTAATCCGTATACTCTGTCTGCGTTCTCTCAATCTTTATGGTTCTGTGTTCCAAATCGACCTTGCTCCATTTCAATGCAAGTAACTCTCCCAATCTTAAGCCAGTTCCACAAAGAATAAAAAGTGCCGGAGAATTGCGGTATTTTCTGCATTTATTCCAGCAGGCCATAGAGCCTGACTGCAAGGTATTGATTTCATCATCTTCCCATACGCCAAGCTCCTTGTCTTCCTGCTCTTTGCACCTGTCCTCATTGATTTTTACCTTCCGCATAAAGTTCCAGCTCATGATTTCCCTGTCACAGGCGTAATCAAATGCCTGGCTGACAATGCATTTTATCTGGCATACATAAGAATAAACTATAGTTCCATTTGTCAAGGTACGGATAAAATCATCACAGTGATACTTCTTAATCTTCCGGGCGGGGATTTTCCCAAAGCTGCTGTCCTTCACATAATTTACATAAGCCCTGTAATATCTGCTGTGGGTCTGCTTTTTGATATCCCCTTTGGCAAATTCCAGAAACATTTCTACCACCTGCGCTACCGTATCGTTTTTATGCTTCTCCAAATCCACCTGACCTGTCATAGTCCTTTTTGCTTCCTTGCGAAATTTCTTCTTTACTTCGTCTTCTGAAGCCCCTGTGATCTGGTGGCGTTTTCCGGTTTCTGAATATTTAGTAGGAATCGTGGTATAATATTGTATCTGTAATCCCTTCTGCCGGGAATTGATTTTCGGAATCGTTATCTCGCTCATGGCAATCTCCTCTTGCGTCTTACAAAGAAGGACATCTGCCACGTCCTCTAAATCTATATTTATTATACCACATTTTATCAGATTCAGCAATTCTCTGTTTGATATTTCGATTTTTAACTAACCTCCCAGGCGTCTCCTTTCTCGATTCTTTTCTTAAGTATTAGTTTCCTGCTATTATTAAAAATCTCCCATTTTTCCCAAAAACCCGTCTGTCACAGGTGGCAAGGGTAATGATGCTGGTAGGCGCATGGTCAGGCTCTTCATAAAATAATGCCCTTCCCTGCAGTTCCTCCATCCATGCATTGTAGCTTTCCATATCTCCATGGTTCCTTATGCGGAAATCCCATCCTTCCAGATCGTCTATGCTGTATTTGACAACTGCCATCACCTGATAGGCAGTTGCGCTCCCATAAGCATCTGTGAAATAGATGGTCCGGTTTTCCTTGAAATAATCTTCTTTTTCATAATCTAACAGGGTGGAGAACATGGCATCGGAGCCTGCGCCCATGTTGTGTCCGTAGATGATGCGGTTGAAATCCCATACCTGCGTGTCCTTATCCATGAAAGGGCATCCGGCGCTGCTCTTATCCCTTATGAAATCATGGGAGAGGTAAAAGGCGTTGTCATCTGTTCCCACTACGGGGAAATTGATCAAGGTATCAGGGATACAGAGCCAGCCTTTGATATCTTCATTTTCACTGCAAAGCGCATCCCAATCATAGGCTTCCA
>OFGX01001495.1_pt1 | contig 13835 bp, 15 predicted proteins | sample 1521831 | NCBI WGS metagenome assembly OFGX01 (sample SAMEA3504080, study PRJEB24116) | mouse gut metagenome | biome: mouse gut; feature: mouse-associated habitat; material: faeces | place: Denmark | collected 2011
CAGCTTCCGGGCGGCCTCCACTGCAGGCTGGGTGAAATAATGGTTGGTGATCACCACCCCCACCATCCTGTCATAGTAATCCCGCCCTGCATAGGCCTCCTGGACGGCCTTTACGCCCACCGGCGCAGTATAACATTTACACTGGATGGCATAGGTGACGCCGTCTTTCTCCGCCAGAATATCCACCCCATAATCCCCGCTGGCGCGGGTCACTTCCACCTCCAGAAAGCCCTGGCTTTTCAGAAGGTCCGCGCAGTAGTATTCAAATTCCTGGCCATCCATCATGTCCACATCCAGAGGCAGCAGGCGTCTGAGCCGGTGCCGCAAGAAAAGTATCGCACTGAGCAGCATGGCCGCTACCGATATAATTATGATCACTGTAATCCCATATGTATTCATCTTCTTATCTATTCTATCTGTCTTTCTGCCGCAGGCTCCCCGGCGGCCGTCTTCAGGCCCTGGTCCCCGGCCTCTGTCACCCGGTTTCCAGCGCTTGTTTCATCATATTCCTTCCTGCGTCCTGTTTTGTTCCCCTATGTAAATGCATCCGGAAAAACCGGATGCGCCAGCAGACAGCGGACTGCCGCCGCGCCCGGCAGCGGCCGCCCTGCCGTCTCTAAAGCCCCTGACCGTCTGGGAAAGGCCTGGCTGACAGTGCTTACAGAGTACCCTGGGTGAACAGCTGCTTCACATGGGCAACCTCTTCCTCTGTGGCCTTGCTGGCAGGCACATAGTAAGATTTCTCCCTGGCAATCTGATAAAGCTCCTCCTGGCTCTGCTCACAGGCATTCCGGATCTGCTTCAGAGTCTGCTTCAGCTCTTTGTTCTCGGACTGGGCAATCATGCCCGCATAGCGGGTCAGCTCCCCGTTGATGCCCGCCAGTGTGTCTGCTACCATCGTCTTTTCCTGCATCTTCCTTACCTCTCATTCTGTAATCTGTTCAACAACTGCGTATTCGTAACTTCCCTTAGTTCAGGAACTTCATAAGCTGTTCCTTATTGTCCATAGCGGATCTGGCGCCTTTCTCAAAAAACTGCCGGATCTGAGGGTCCTCGGCTTCCTTCGCGTATGCCTGCATCTTGCAGTGGGTAGTATCAAAGCCGCCTATGAGATGGCGCAGATTCTGCAGATCAAGTTCTGAAATATTGCTCATTTCCTTACCTCCTGTTGTTCATGCCGGAAAGCCAGCCAAATCCGCTTTCCGTTTTGTGTGATACGAACTTATTATTTGCTTTCTGAAAAAATAAATACTGTAAACACTTTGCAAAAAAACCAGAAATTGACATGATTATCAATAGGCCTGAAATGTTTTCATTTTTTCCTACCAGAACCCAGAAACTTTAGTGGAATTGTGTATGAGGTTGTGGTAAAATAACAGCGTGAACAAGGAAACAAATCGGAGTTTGTGGAGACATTAAGATGAAGAGAAAATCCTCATTTTTGTCATTATCGTGCAGATGTACTGCGAATATTCTGTCTTTAAACCTGGCAAACTCAAAATCGTCTTTAAAATAAACATGGAAATGCCCTGAGTCAAAACAAATTCCAACGTTATCATTCTTAATATTCTCTATCACATAGTCCAAATACCCCTGAAACACTGTATTTTCAAATGCCACCTTTAAATCCAGCGCTTTCGCATAATCGGCAATCTCCTGTAACCTTTTCAAGCCGATTTCATGGTACCCGGGGCATTCCGTTTTGCCTGTCAAATGCATAACGATCATGGGAATGCCGTTTTCTTTGCATATTCTGATATCCTGCTGATATCTTTCGACTAATACATAATCCCTCAACAACACTTTTCACATCTGATGCCTGACCACCCCGTATTCGTCATCCAGCCGAAAGTACGGGCATTCCCGCTGGGAGCCTGAAAGGAACCGGTACATCTCGTCCTCGTCCAGGTCCACCAGGCAGTAGTAATATTCGCTCTCTTCGTCATACACATAATTGACACATGTGTCACAATTACTCGCCATACTCCATCTCCTGTTCCATTCCCCTTATAACCATACAGCTTCAAAGCATGACATGGATTTTAGATTGCTCTATTTCCTCGCATTCACGGAAAACATATGCTCCATGCTGTCTTTATGATTCGCTTTCGGTATACCATTAGCGGTGCCAGCGCCAGGATATGGCGATAGAGATTCGCTTCCGATATACCATCAGTGGCACCAGCGCCAGGATATGGCGAGCGAACTTCCGCCCTCCAATCACCCATCCCCTGGAAATCATCCACGCGATATGCCCTCACGGTTCCAGCCCATGGAGATGGGCATAAATCTCCCGCTTCCCCACGCCTCTGTCCCTGGCCACCCGCTTCATGGCCTCCTTGCTGTCCAGCCCTTGCCTGCCATAGTATTCCATATGCTCCTCTATGGTCATCGCCTCCCAGGAAGCAATCTTCTCCTGCCGCAGCTCCTGGGCGCTCTTGCCCTCCACCACCAGCACATACTCCCCCCTGGGCGCCTCCCGTTCACAGTCCGCCAGCGCCTGTCCCAGAGTCGTCAGCGTCACCGTCTCGAACTTCTTGGTCAGTTCCCGGCAAAGCGTCACCCGCCTATCCCCCAGGCATTCCAGCAGTTCCTCCAGCGTCCGCTGCAGATGATGCGGCGCTTCATAGAACACCATGGTCCGGGTCTCCTCCCTCAAAGCCTCCAGCGCCTCCCGCCTCTCCTTCTTCTCCCCGGGCAGGAAGCCCTCAAAACAGAACCTCCTGGTGGGCAGACCCGAAAGCGACAGCGCCGTAATACAGGCTGACGGCCCCGGCAGGCTGGTGACATGCACAAGATTCTCGTGGCACATCCGCACCAGCACCTCCCCGGGATCCGAAATGGCAGGCGTCCCCGCGTCCGTGATCAGCGCGATGTCCCGCCCCTGCAGCAGCTGCCCCACCAGCTGCTTCGCCTTCTCCACCTTATTGTACTCATGATAGCTGGTCATAGGCGTATGGATATCAAAATGGTTCAGTAATTTGATGCTATTACGCGTATCTTCTGCCGCAATCACGTCCACCGACCGCAGCGTCTCCACCACTCTGGGCGTCATATCCTGTAGGTTTCCAATAGGTGTCGCGCATAAGTATAAAGTCCCCGCCATATTCCCTCCCTGTAACCTCCAATAACCTCTCGGAATCTCCAGACCGCATATCACACTGCTTTCCTGAACTCCTTTGAGCCCGTCCCCCCGCTTTTCCAGGTGCCGTTCAGCCCCAATGCCTGATTCTGATTCCTCAATACCCATACACCTCACGAATCTCCGGCATATACACCCCAGGCTCCCGGAACACAATCAGCGGCTTCTCCACCCTCATCCTGGGCCTGCCGCCCCGCACCGCTTCCAGCAGCACCATGTTGGGCTCCCTGTCCGCATAGGGATAGGCCAGCTGCATCCGCTTAGGTTCCAGCTTATGCCTGGTCAGCTCCACCACAATCTCCGCCAGCCGGAAAGGCCTGTGCACCAGAAAGAAATGCCCCCCGGGCTTCAAAAGCTTCGCCGCTTGCCCCGCCACATCCTCAAAAGTACAGAGAATCTCATGCCGCGCAATGGCCTTGGGCGTCTCCGGATTGGCGATTCCATGCTCCCCTATCATATAGGGCGGGTTACAGGTGATACAGTCAAAAGAAGCAGCCGGAAAAATGCGGTCTGCTTCTCTAATGTCCCCTGTGATGATATCTATCTTGTCCGCCAGGCCGTTCAGCGCCACGCTTCTGGCCGCCATGTCCGCGCTGTCGGCCTGAATCTCCAGCCCCGTCAGATGGGCACAGCCATACTTCGCCTCCATCAGAATAGGAATGATGCCTGTGCCCGTGCCTAAATCCAACAGCCTGTCCTGGGGCCGCGCATGGGCAAACCCCGTCAGCAGCACTGCGTCCATCCCAAAGCAGAACTTTTTCGGGTTCTGGATGATGCGATAGCCATTGCGCTGTAGGTCGTCCAGCCGCTCGTCCTCCTTAAGGCTGATTTCCGCCGGCCTGATTTCCACTGGCTGTCTGTTGTCCCTCCTGGGAGGTTCTTGTGTCATGTCTGTTCCTGTTGTCATAACGGTTCTTCCCACCTTGATGGTCATGATTTTCCTGCTGCTGGCCGCCCTGATGATTCTTGTCCTGCCGCCGCCTGTTGTCATAACGGCGCCTGCTGCTTCCATGCTGGCCGCCGGACTGCTCCTCCCCAGGCTGCTGCCTTCCCTCAGGCCGCTTCCCGGACTGTCTCTGCTCCTCCTCCTCGGGTCGCCTTCCAGACTGGCGCTGCTCCTCTTCAAACCGCCTTCCGGATTGCCGCTGCTCCTCTTCGGCATGTCTTCCAGGCTGCCTTGTCTCCTCCTCGGCATTCCACCTGGGCTGTCTCTGACCGTCCTCCGGACGGTTCGATTGCCTGGAGCCTGCCCCGGTGCGCTGCCCCGCCTGTCTCTGGCCTCCCTGGCCGTTCTGCCTGCGGTTCCCCTCCGCGCGCTGGCTGGTCTGCTTCTGTCCTTCATTGGAATGCTGGCCGTTCTGCCTGCGATTCCCTGTTTGTCTGTTCTTGTCCTGCCTGTTCCTGGTGCTCTGCCGCTGCTCTTCCTCTGCACGGCTGACCAGTTTCTGCTCTTCCTTCTGGAACTCTTCCTCCTCCAGCCGCTCCAGTTCCTGCAGCTCCTCCTTGGACAGCTCCATCCGCTCCTTTTTGCTGTGTTTCCTCCTGAAATGGAGCTTCTCTACAGGATATTCCTTAATCTCCTTCTCATCGCCTACGTCCACCACCACTTTCACCAACTGCCGCAGCACATTGACGCTGTGCACCTCTCCCTTGAGGCCCTCCTCCGTGGTCACCGAATCCCCGATACCGGGAAGTCTCCGGTTCAGCTCCTCATAGGTCTCCTCCTCGTTTTTCAGGCAGCACATGAGCCTGCCGCAGACCCCCGATATCTTTGCCGGATTCAGGGACAGATTCTGCTCCTTGGCCATCTTGATGGACACCGGGACGAAATCCGCCAGATAACTGTGGCAGCACAGCGGACGGCCGCAGATGCCGATGCCTCCCACCAGCTTCGTCTCGTCCCTGACCCCAATCTGGCGCAGTTCGATCCTGGTCTTGAACACGCTGGCCAAATCCTTCACCAGCTCCCTGAAGTCGATGCGCCCGTCAGCCGTGAAATAGAACAGCACCTTATTATTGTCAAACGTATACTCCGCGTCTATCAGCTTCATTTCCAGCCCGTGGTCGCGGATCTTCTCCTGACAGATTTTGAAAGCCTCCTTCTCCTTGGACCGATTGGCGGCCTCCTGCTCCACATCCCTCTGGTTCGCAATGCGGATCACCGCCTTCAGGGGCTGGACCACCTTGTCGTCCGTTACCTCCATGACTCCCGCCACCACCGTGCCGAACTCGATTCCCCTGGCCGTCTCCACGATCACGTGGTCACCCTTCTTTATCTCAAATCCCAGCGGATCGAAAAAATAAATCTTGCCCGCTGTCCGAAACCGTACTCCGATTACCTTAATCATCTATCCACCTCACTATAGCACGAAACCTTCCGGGAACTGCCGGAAAAAGGCCGATACCTCTTGCAGACACTTCCTTTGGAACTGTCGGAAAATAACTGATACAACTCAATTCCTTATGATGCAGTGCTATTTTAACATACCTGATTCCAAAAAGCCATAGTTAATAATGGTATTTCCTGTGGCTCAGCTGTTCTCCTGAATCGTCAGCATCAAAAGCTCCATGACCAGCTCGAAATTCACATTGGCGTCCAGCCGCCGCTTCGCGGTATCCAGCGCCTTTATGATATTTTCGATCCCCTCGTAGCTGCTGCGCTGGGCCGTCCTGCGCAGCGCCTGGATCTCCTCCCGGAATATCAGATGGTTCATGTCTCTGGTGGCCTTGAACAGCAGCGCGTCCCGGTACCAGATGGCACAGATGTCCAGATAATCCTGGATCTCCAGCTTATACTCCGTAATCTTCTTCACGGCGGCCACGATCTCGTTCAGGTCCATCTCCTGTATGTACTTCAGAAGCGCCAGGGCTTCCGCCTTTATGTTCTCGAAATCCTCGCTGGTGGCCAGCATCTTCGCCTTGCCCACATTCCCCCTGGCGAAAGCGGCGCACACCTCCGCCTTATAGTCCGGCACCTGCAGCTGGCTGCACAGATACTCCTTCACCAGGGCGTCCGGCACCGGCTTCATGTTCAGCACCACACAGCGGCTGAGGATCGTGGGCAGCAGGCTGTTCACATTGTCCGTCAGCAGCAGGATCACGGCATAGGCCGGGGGCTCCTCCAGCGTCTTCAGGATAGCGTTCTGCGCCTGCACCGTCATCTTCTCCGCCTCGCTGATGATATACACCTTGTAAGGGCTGCTGTAGGGCTTCACGGCCACGTCATTGTTCACCTGCGTGCGGATATCGTCCACGCTGACCGAATTGGGCTTCTCATGGACCACCCGGATGATGTCCGGATGGTTTCCCGACAGGGCCTGCTTACAGGAGCGGCACTCCTGGCAGGGTTCCATGCTCCCTTCCTCACACTGCAGCGCCATGGCAAATACCTTGGCAATGAACTCCTTCCCGGAAGATTTCTCCCCATTGATGATATATGCGTGGGAAATCTTCCCCGTGGAAAGCGCGTTCTGCAGATGCTCCTTTATCTGCTGCTGTCCTACGATATCCCCAAAACCTGCCATAATACCCCCTCTTTCCTGTCCCTGTCGGGAACCTTTTCCTCAAGTAAATATATCCAGCAGCAATCCCCGAATCTCCCCAATCGTATTCAGGATTGCCAGATGGTCCTGCTCATCCTTCATCAGTTCCTGCGCCAGCTGATCCAGGTTCTCGTCAATCAGCCGAATGATGCCATACACCCTGTGACGTCCCCGCCTGTCCAGAAAGTTCTCTCTGGAAAAAGCATGGGAATGGGTCACGATTTCGTTCATGAACTCCTTCACGAGCCCGCGGTAATGCTTCATGTCCTTTACGTCCCGGCGCTTCGCCAGCCGGTCCCCCTGCATGGTGATTTCCTCCATCAGGGTCTGGAGCCTTGCCTGCAGCTCCGCGCCTTCCACATGGCTGGCAAGCATGAATTTAAAACTGCCGTCCGCGGGCGGTGTGTTCTGCACCTGCTCTATGGGAGCGCTCTGGCTCACCTTGCCCACCTTTATATCCATACCTCTGCCATCCTTTCCCGGCCTGTTCCGGCCTATTCCTTTCCGGAAATCCCCGCTCTTATATATCCGCGAATCTCATCCAGGCACCGCTCCAGTTCATCATTCACAAACCTCCTGGAAATCCCGGCCCGTTCTATCTTCTCCTGGGAAAAATCCTCACTGTCCGCCAGAAACCTGCGGCACATCTCCTCATACTTCGGCTCCGCCTGGATCCTCTCCCTGTTCAGGGCGCGCTGCAGCCGGATGCCGTCGTCCAACTCTATCAGCACCGGAAGCAGCCTGGCCGCCCCGAAATATTCCTGTAGCTTTCCGTAGGCCTCCAGCGTGCCTATCATCAGATAATCCTGATCCGCCTGTATCTGCCCGTCGTCCACGGTGAAATACCGCCACAGGCCATGGCAGGTATGATAAGCCCTGTCCTCGACGACCTTCCCCTGGCCTTTCAGCCTGCCGAATCCCGTCTCGTCCGTATAGAAATACTCCCGGCCCTCCCGCTCCCCTGCACGGATGGGCCTGGTGGTGTAGGGCACCAGCTTCCTGAGCCCCAGCGTTTCATCCTCCAGCAGCCTTTTGTAGATTGTGTCCTTCCCCGCGGAGCTTTTTCCCATGAGACATATGATTCTGCCCATGGACTATCCGACCTCGACCACATGGATCATATTCGTCGTCCCCACTTTTCCCAACGGCACTCCCGCCGTGATCACCACCACATCGCCGGCCTTCACATAACCGGCCTCCTTGGCCGCCTCCACCGCAGAACCGAACAGATGTTCTGCATTCTCTTCCTCCTGGATCAACAGGGGCTTCACCCCCCACAGGAGATTCAGCTGCCTGCTGACCTTCTCCCTGACCGTGCACCCGATCACAGGGCTCTTGGGCTTGAACCGCGATATCGCCTCCGCCGTGAACCCGGACAGCGTCACCGTGATGATGGCAGCCGCCTTCAAATCCATGGCGGCCGTACAGGTGGCATAAGCTATCGCCGTGGTGATATCCATCTCCTGTCCGCGCTCAATGGCCCGCATCCTGAAACCATAGTCAATATCTTTTTCGGCGTTTTCCGCGATTTTCGCCATGGTCTTCACAGCTTCCACCGGATATTTTCCCGCCGCGCTCTCGCCGGAAAGCATGATGGCCGTGGTTCCGTCAAATATGGCATTGGCAATGTCCGTGGTCTCCGCCCTGGTGGGCCTTGGATTTCTGATCATGGATTCCAGCATCTGGGTGGCCGTGATGACATGCTTGCCCTGGGCGTTGGCCATCTTGATCATCTTCTTCTGCAGAATCGGCACTTCCTCAAAGGGAATCTCCACGCCCATGTCCCCTCTGGCCACCATGATGCCGTCAGATACCTCCAGAATCTCCTCCAGGTTCTGGATGCCCTGCATGTTCTCAATCTTGGAGATGATCTTCATGTCGCTTCCGTGTTCCTTCAGGATGCTGCGCACTGCCAGGACATCCTCCTTACATCTGACGAAGGAAGCCGCCAGGATGTCGTATCCCATCTCAATGCCGAACAGGATATCCTCCCTGTCCACCTGGCTGATATAGGGCATGGACAGAACCGCCCCCGGCACGTTGACCCCCTTGTGGTTGGAGACAAAACCGCCATTCACCACATGGCAGACAATCTCCTCCCCCTGAATCTCTTCCACCGTCATCTCAATCAGCCCGTCATCAATGAGAATCGTAGTCCCCACTTTGATGTCATTCTTCAGGTTCTTATAGGAAATGGCCGCTTTCTGGGCTGTCCCCAGGATTTCCTCTGTCGTCAGCACAAAGCGCTGCCCGCTGACCAGTTCCGCCCGTCCCCCCTCAAAGTCCCGCAGGCGGATTTCAGGCCCCTTGGTATCCAACATGGTCGCCACAGGAAGCCCCACTTCCTCCCGGGCCTGCAGCACCCTTTGAAACTTTTCCCGCTGCTCCTCATGGGTGCCGTGGGAAAAATTGAACCTCGCCACGTTCATGCCCGCCAGCATCAGCTCCCGCAGACGCTCCACGCTTTCGCAGGCCGGACCTATGGTACAGATGATCTTTGTCCTTCTCATTCTATTGACCTCACTTTTCCTATACGATTTTTTATATTTTATTTTAATGATTATATACCAAGCTCAGCTTTTGGCTTATGCAGTGTCTATCCCCCATATGCCGGTGAATAATCAAACAGCAACTTGCTATTATGTTGGCTGTCAAAACAATAGCCGTATACCGAAACATAATACGCTCAATGAGTCAACTGAGCATTGTATATAGTCATTTTTATTTTTATATTTTATATTGAAAAAACTCTTTGACTGTCACATCGGAACAATAAAACGCAATTTCGTTTTCTTCATAATCACCGACTTCGTACTTCGAAGCATTTTCATATCCTCTTCCAGACATGTCTTTGATATAAAAACCTGAAATCTGTCTGTTTCCCCGAAAATACAGGGAATGTACATCTGTAAATTCCAACACGATTTTATAAGCATCAGGACTGGTCAAGGTAAGCAAAAGAGTTTTGTGTTCTTCCCCGGATTCACAAACAAATATGTTTTCCCATTTTAACGATGTAATCGTATCAAACATATGAAAATGTTCCATTTGAAAATCCGGGAAAACAGATCTGATTCTCTCTAATTCCACTTCCGCTCCTCCCCGAAAACCGCTAACCCTATATCAGGTCTGTCGAGGACACTAAGGAATTGTCTCCAAATAACTGTTGCGGGTTTATAGCCGTTTTCCTTGTATTTTCGGGCTTTCGCCTAAACAAGTTGCATCCGTTATTTTCCGACAGTTCCTAAGGAAATGCCTCCAAATAACCTACGCAAGCCTGTTGCAAAATTTACAGATTTTATCAGGTTTACTCTAAACAAAATGCGTAGATTATTTTCCGGCAGTTCCTAAGGAATTATCTGCAGATAACCGCTGCGAGTTGAAAGCCGTTTTCCTTGTGTTTCAAGGCCTTTTCCTACAGAGGTTGCAGCAGTTATATTCCGACAGTTCCTAACCACATTTTCTGCGGTATCCATGCTGTTGTCTGTGCTGGATTGCTGTACTGTATGGGAGGGAAGATGCTTTCCGTCTGCTGTAGTGCATCATCCCTGTAAGTGGTCGGCCGACCTTACCATTTCAGTATAAACGATTGGGGAGGAATTGGGAATAAAGAGTTGCTTGAGTGCCGTTTTTTGGGGAATCGCCCGTGGGGAGGAAGCGGCTCCGGATTCTAAGGCGCGCTAGCCATGAAAAAGCGATATTTTAGGGCGACTCAAGCGGCGGTTGAGATGGAGTCGTACCTCCCTAACGTAATTCCGTGCAATAGCTGGAGAGAAAAAACTGGAGACGATTGCTTGACGTTTCCGCCATTGCATATTATCATGGAGAGAGAAGTTGAGCGGTGCGTGCCGAGGCGCACAGAGGGGGGAAGAGGAAGGAGCGCGCGGGACTATGGGGACATATATGAATCCGGGGAACATCTTGTTCCAGGAAGCGATAAATTCTAAAATCTACGTGGACAAAAGCGGGTTGATACCCTATACCAACAGCGTCATAAGGACCCAGCAGAAGAACCTGTGCGTCAGCCGCCCCAGGCGCTTCGGGAAGTCCATGGCGGCAGACATGCTGGTGGCATATTATAGCAAGGGCTGCGAGTCTGCCAGGCTGTTCGCGGGTCTGAAGGCCGAGGGGGACGTGTCCTTCCGGGACCACCTGAACCGCCACAACGTGATTCGGTGGGATGTGCAGCAGTTCCTGTTCCAGGAGTCTCATCTGGATTTCTTCATAGAAGAGATGCAGAATGCGGTCATAAAGGAGCTCAGGGAGGAATATGGGGACTGCTTCGAGGTAGGCCGTTATGGCCTTTCCGGTGTGCTGAAGCAGATTCATGCCGCCAAAGGGGAAAGCTTCATCTTCATCATCGATGAATGGGACTGCGTGTTCCGGCTGGCGAAGGAGCAGAAGGAGGTACAGAAGGAGTACCTGGACTTTCTGCGAGGGCTGTTCAAGGGGGCGGAGTACGTGAATTTGGCCTACATGACGGGGATTCTGCCCATCAAGAAGTACGGGGAGCATTCGGCGTTGAACATCTTCGATGAGTACTCGATGACGGATCCAAAAGGGCTGGGGGAATATTTCGGGTTTACGGAGAGGGAAGTGCGGGAGCAGTGCGAAAGACACGGCATGGACTATGGGGAAATGGAGAGGTGGTACGACGGCTACCTCATGGGAGGATGCCATATCTACAATCCAAAATCGGTAGCAGATGCCCTGATGTGGAAAAGTGTTCGGAGCTATTGGACCGGATCGGAGACCTATGAGGCGCTGAAGGTCTACATCGATTTGAATTTCGATGGGCTCAGGGAGGCGATTGTGGGGATGCTGGGGGGCATGCCGTGTAGGATAGACCCTACCACTTTCCAGAATGATATGACTACTTTTAAGACCAGGGATGATGTGTTGACGCTCCTGATTCATCTGGGGTACTTGGCATACGATAAGGACAGGGAGGAGACGGCTATCCCGAACCAGGAGATAGCCCAGGAATACCTGAGGGCGATGAAGACGGGGGGTTGGGATGGCCTGACAGAAGCCCTGAACCGCTCGGAGGGGCTGCTGCGCAGCACCTGGGCTCTGGACGGGGAGACGGTGGCAGCCGGTATGTCTGCCATCCACAGCGAGACCACGTCCCTCCTGAAATACAACAATGAGAACTCCCTGACCTGCACCGTGCTCATGGCATACTACAGCGCGAAAGTCTATTACCTGAACCCTGTCATGGAGCTGCCCTCCGACAAGGGCTACGCTGACGTGGTGTACCTGCCGAACTATGGTACAGGCCGCCCGGCGTTGGTGGTGGAGCTGAAGTGGAACAAATCTGCCCGGGGAGCCATTGCCCAGATTAAGGACAGGCAGTACGCGTCCTGGATCCAGGGCTATACCGGGGATATCCTTCTGGTGGGCATCAGCTATGACAAGAAGACCAAGGAGCATGCCTGTGTCATCGAAGCCTGGAAGAAGGAGAGAAGTTGAGAAATGAAGCGCTTTTAATCAAAAGCCGCCGCTTTTGCCAGGCGGCAGAAATGGAGGATCACCATTGAAGGATGTGAATTATGAAGAATTTCGCGGCACGCTCTTGGAAAAGCTAAAAGTGTCCAGGGAAAAATTAGGCTACAGTACAATGGACTATTATGAGAAGGGCTTTACGTCCGAGGATACAAAAGAACTTGAAATCATCCGGAACACGAATATCCGTTACCACAAGACAGAGTGCGACATGCTCCTGGGGGATTATATCATCCTGTACTTATCGGATACGGATCGGTATGACTGTAGCTGTCGTTTTTCCTGCCAGTACCTGTATGAGACCTTTGAGGAAGAGGGCTGGGACGGTGTGTGGGAAATCATAACTGCCAACCTGGATAGCTGCCGGAAAAACGCATCTCTCGATATCATGCAGCTGATAGACGAGAACGACTACAAAGCGTTAAAGGAACGGATTTTTATCCGCCTGTTGAATTTCAACGACCACCGCTACGAACTGAAGGAGAACCACTACAGGCGCATCGGCGACATTGTGCAGGTTCTCTACCTGATGGCAAGCGATGAGCATGGCAAGGACGGACGGCATGACGTATATTCCATAAAGCTGCCAAAGCATCTGTCAGAGAGCTGGAATCTGTCCGAGGAGGAACTCTGGGAAAACGCCATGGCGAATACCTATCTGATGGCGCCGCCGAGAATGTACCTAAACCCCATGGACACCGCAGACCCGCCTTACCATAAGGGCGCGTTCATGGCGCTGAACAGCGACATCAAATCCCTTCCCGCAACCTCAGTCCCAGTGGTCACCACTACTTCGCAGATGAACGGCGCAATCGCGATTTTCTATCCGGGCGTGATGGAGCGCATTGCCGAGCTGTTCGGGGACGATTACTATGTGGCGTTTACAAGCATCCACGATTTGAGAATCCATAAAAAAGGCACGATACCGCCAATACACATTTTAAGGAGAGTACGGGATACCAACCGTGCGTTCCCGGCAGATGAAACGCTCTCCCGCAAGGTGTACCTTTACGAGGCCGCCTCTAAGACCTTTAAGCAGCTGGAACTGTAAAGCTGCTTTGTGGAAAATTTAACATTTTGACAGGTTCAAAGAACAAATGGATGTGGAGATCTGTTTGTTCTTTTGTGTATAATAAAACCTGAGGGGACATGTAGAGATGAATTTGACCTATCTTTGCTGCCACAATCCAAACAATGGCATGTCGGATCTGGAAGTGCATCTGTTCCTGGCAAGAGTTGAAACGGAAACTGTCCACATCGATGAAAATGAAGTAAATGCAAAGCGGTGGGTTCCGAAAGAGAAGGTATTGGAACCCTTGAAAGAAAACAGAAGCCAGTGCGGAGTATCTATGCTGGGATGATTGTATGCAATTCAGTTTTGCTTGTAACTGGTAATTATAAACTTTAGGAGAACAAAAAGACAGAAAAGCGCATCAGGTGCGGGAAGCGGCACGGCGCGGAATGGAGGCAGCAATGAAGGAAGGGATTTTCATGAAAGACAAGATTTTACAGAAATTTGCGGAGGTATTTGGAGCGGAGGGGGACGTGAAAGCGTATTTCGCGCCGGGCCGGGTGAACCTGATCGGAGAACATACCGACTATAACGGCGGCCATGTGTTCCCCTGTGCGCTGACCATTGGCACCTA